>TARA_R110002020_G_scaffold475455_1_pt1 | contig 118743 bp, 118 predicted proteins | sample TARA_R110002020 | Tara Oceans TARA_R110002020 (sample SAMEA4396489) | marine metagenome | biome: Westerlies Biome; feature: [MES] marine water layer (ENVO:01000295) within the mesopelagic zone...; material: water (ENVO:00002006), including particulate matter (ENVO:01000060)...
ACCACGAGTTGCCGTTGCAAAACGGGAGGGGACCATATATGACATAAATGTCAGGCTACGCGGTCTTTAGAATTTATACATCGCCATAAGTTGAAGGCGGTTTAAGTCACCGTCTACACTAGCTTCCGTTTCACGATTTGCTTTTGAAATCTCTGCACCGAAAGTCAGGTTAGATGCCGGTGAATACATTAAGTTAAACGCAAGGCGTTGAGTGTATTCTGTCATATCGCCTGCCAAAGCCAGTACTTCACCATCGTTATCTGCCCAGCCGCGAGAGTACACCACGTTTGAACGCAGTTTCTCTGACCAGAAGTGGCGATAAGCAAAGGATACACCGGTTGAGTCAATAGCTTCTAACTCACCATTGCTGTCAATATAGGCACCGTTCCAGGTGTTTAGACCTAAATAACGACCTAAACCTGAACCTGTGGTAACTGATGCGCGGATATCATCCATGCCGAAGGTGTATTTAGCGCCAAAGCTGACACCGTAACCAAAGGTGGTTTCATCATCGCCAGTTTGACTGACATCGTAAGTTAATTGGCGTAAAAGTGCGGAAGCCTGCCAGGTTAAGTTGTCGGTTTTACCGGTATATTTAAAGGTTACGTCCGGTGCAAAACCGTCACTGGAAATAATACGACCGCCACCAACCGGTGTTACGGTTGTTTCAGGGTTTTCAATTGAGGCGCTAAAGCCACCGGAGGTGTAACGAATTTGTGCCTGGCGGTTGAAGATAATGCCATCGGTGATGCCGATAAAGTCGACGGATTCAGCCAGAATGTTTAGGTCCTGAAAGTTAGACCAGGTTTGACCAAAAGTCCATTTCCCATATTTTAAAAATGCGTGACGTAGACGCGGATTATAAGAGTTTGAAATACGTTGGTCACCGTCAGGGGTCAACATAAAATCCATTTCGATATGGCCGGTCAGCGTTTCACCATTATCTAACTCAGTGTCGGTGGTAAGGAAAAAACGCGACTGACGTGCGTGAAAATCGGTGACCATGTCGTCGCCTTCACCACCCACAGGGGTGAGGCTTGGAATATACTGTTGCCGAGCGATACTGCCGCTTGAAGGTGCCTGACCATCGGTGTAGTCCGATACCATCATGTCCAGTTTAACAAAACCACCAAAATCGATGTCAGTTTCGTTTGCCTGAGCTCCTAAGCTCATAACACCGAGTACGGCAGCGCTTGCTGCTGATACGGTGAATTTCTTTGCGATACTTGCTTTAGCCATGGTGTTCTCCCCTGTCAGCCAAGTGTTCGTTTTGATCGTGCATTTTATTGTTATGCCAAAGATAAACGCTGTTAATTCTCGTTAACTGGTCAATTTTTATCAATCTAGACTATGGTCTAATAGTGTTTAAGCCCTTTAAAACGTACAACAGATACCATCTTGCGAATAAGGAGGAAGAGGTAATGTCGCAACTGTATTCAGTTCCTGAACATATCAAAGCTAAAGCCAAAATCGATAATGACGGTTATAAGAAACTGTACCAACAGTCAATAGACGATCCTGAGGGTTTCTGGAGTGAACACGGACAGCGAATTACTTGGTTCACGCCTTACACCAAAGTTAAAAATACCAGTTTCGAACCGGGTAAAGTCAGTGTTAAGTGGTACAAAGACGGCACTTTAAACGCCTGTTACAACTGTGTTGACCGCCACCTTGCCGATAAGGCTGATAAAACAGCCATTATCTGGGAAGGCGACGACCCTAGTGTAGACAAACACATCACCTACCGCGAGCTACATAAAGAGGTATCCCGTTTTGCTAATGGCCTGAAAAAATTAGGTATTGGTAAAGGTGACCGTGTTGCTATTTACATGCCAATGGTGCCGGAAGCAGCTTATGCCATGTTGGCTTGTGCGCGCATTGGGGCGGTTCACTCGGTTATCTTTGGTGGCTTTTCTCCAAACGCCATTGCCGACCGTATTAACGACTGCCAGGCAAAAGCCATTATTACCGCTGACGAAGGCCGTCGTGGTGGCAGTACCATTGGTTTGAAAGCCAATGTCGATAAAGCCATTGCGGACGATGCTTGTCCTACGCTTGAGCACAGCATTGTGTGCCGGGTAACCGAGGGCGATGTCGACTGGACTGAGGGGCGTGACGTTTGGTGGCATGAACTGGTTGGTAACGTCAGCGACGAGTGTCAGGCAGAAGTGATGAACGCCGAAGACCCGCTCTTCATTCTTTATACCTCGGGTTCAACCGGCAAGCCTAAGGGCGTGGTGCATACTACCGGTGGTTATATGGTGTACGCATCCATGACCCACGAGTACGTTTTTGACTATCAGGAAGACGAAGTTTACTGGTGTGCTGCGGACGTTGGCTGGATCACTGGTCACTCGTACATTGTTTACGGACCGTTAGCGAACGGTGCGACAACCCTGATGTTCGAAGGCGTTCCTACCTATCCGGGTGTTGGTCGTATTGGCGAAATTGTCGATAAACACAAAGTGAATATTCTTTATACGGCACCAACGGCTATTCGCGCGTTAATGGCAAAAGGTGACGAGGCAGCGAAAACCTCGACCCGCGAAAGCTTGCGTATTCTGGGTAGTGTTGGTGAGCCGATTAACCCGGAAGCCTGGGAGTGGTATCACCGCGCTATTGGTAACGGTAAGTGCCCAATTATGGATACCTGGTGGCAGACTGAGAACGGCGGTATTTTGATTACTCCATTGCCGGGAGCCACGGATTTGAAACCGGGTTCTGCAACACGTCCTTTCTTCGGTATTCAGCCGGCATTAGTCGACAGCGAAGGCAACATTCAGGAAGGTGAAGCCGAAGGTGGCCTGGTGATTAAAGACTCCTGGCCGGGACAAATGCGGACACTGTGGGGTGACCACGAGCGTTTCGAGCAAACTTATTTCTCGACCTTTAAGAATATGTACTTCAGTGGCGACGGCGCACGCCGTGATGCCGATGGTTACTACTGGATAACCGGCCGCATGGATGACGTTCTGAATGTGTCAGGACACCGCCTGGGTACCGCTGAAATTGAAAGTGCGCTGGTAGCACATAAGTCTGTGGCGGAAGCGGCCGTTGTTGGCTATCCGCATGACTTAAAAGGTCAGGGTATTTATGTGTACGTAACGCCCGTTGAAGGTGTTGAGGTAACCGATGAATTGACCAAAGAAGTTCGTAACTGGGTTCGCTCTGAATTAAGCCCAATTGCAACGCCTGATTTGATTCACTGGACCACTGGTTTGCCTAAAACACGTTCGGGTAAGATCATGCGCCGCATTTTGCGTAAGATTGCTGCGAATGAGTATGAAAACCTCGGTGACACCTCTACGCTTGCTGATCCAAGTGTGGTAGATTCATTGATAGAAAATCGAATGAATAAATAATGTCACTTAATTTGGAATCTCATGGCGAAATTTTTAATCGCAGATGACCACCCATTGTTTCGCGAGGCGCTGCAAGGCGCTCTCGCGAATCACTTTTCTGAACTTACCTTACGCGAAGCCGAAGACTTAGATTCAACTTTGGCTGCGTTAAATAAAGACGATGACGTTGATTTACTTCTGCTGGATTTACATATGCCCGGAAGTGGCGATTTATATGGCCTTATTCGTGTAAGAGAAGATTACCCGCTTTTACCCGTCGCTATTATTTCTGGTAGTGAAGACTCGTCAATTGTTGCTAAGTGCATTGGTTTTGGCGCTTTGGGCTTTATTCCAAAGTCGTTACCCTCTGCCGAAATAGCAGAGGCTATAGATACCATCTTACAAGGTGAGACCTGGGTTCCAAAAGAAACCCGGGAGCGGCTGGATGTGATTTCAGATGAAGATCAGGAGCTGGCACGTAAGGTTGCCGAACTGACCCCGCAACAATACCGGGTGCTGCATTTCCTTCACGAGGGTCTGTTGAATAAACAGATTGCCTATCAACTGGGAATAACCGAAGCAACGGTTAAAGCGCACATTACTGCAATATTCCGAAAACTGGGGGTTTACAGTCGTACCCAGGCTGTTTTGGTGGCTGAACGTCTGCAATTATGACCTGGCTACTAATATTTGCCTCACTGGCTTATGTGATCTTTCTTTTCGCTGTTGCCACCTGGGGTGACCGGCTTGGTTCCTGGGCGAATAAGGTTAGCCATAAACCTTTTGTCTACTCCATGTCGTTGGCAATTTATTGCACGTCCTGGACTTATTATGGCGCTGTAGGAAACGCCGCTGTTGACGGCTGGGCATTTTTCCCTATTTTGTTGGGGCCTATTCTTCTGTTCTTGTTTGGTATCCGAATTCTGGAAAAACTGGTTTCGGTTAGTAAACAACAAAACATCACCTCCATTGCCGATTTCATTTCATCCCGCTTTGGGAAAAGGCGACGCCTTGCCGTAGCTGTTACCGGTATTGCGGCTGTTGCTATCATTCCTTACATAGCACTTCAGCTTAAGGCTGTAGGTATCAGCTTTGCCGTATTAACCGAAAATACCGGCATGATGGCTGAGTTCTCAATCAAAGAATTGGGTGCTGCGGCCTTAATGGCTATTTTCGCCATGCTGTTTGGCACCCGGCATGTTGAGGTTACCGAGTATCGCAGCGGTATGATTCTGGCGATAGCGGTAGAGTCCATGATTAAACTGGTGGCACTAATGGCTGCGGGTATATTTGCTTGGTCTCTTATTCAGGGCGATGCGCAGTCTGATTTAATCAGTTCGTTTACCGACATTAGTAAGCCGCAGTGGTCTTTCGCCTCATTCGGTGAGTTTGAGTTTATTGTCCAGACCTTTATGGCCGCCGGCGCAATTCTTTGTCTGCCCAGACAGTTTCACGTTGCGGTTGTGGACAATGTCGACGTTCGACACTTACGCACTGCCCGTTGGGGGTTCCCGCTTTATTTAGCGTTAACGGCCGCCGCTATAGTTCCCATTGCTATTGCCGGTACCTTTTATCTTTCGGCAAGCTCTGACGGTTCAACTTATGCGCTGCAGCTGCCGCTTTTGAAAGATCAGTTGTGGTTATCTCTGGTTATCTTTATTGGCGGAATTTCGGCCGCAACGGCTATGGTGATTATTGCCTCTGTCACGTTGAGTACCATGATCACTAACGATGTCATCATGCCTATTTTGCTGCAGCGTGAATCGCGCTTGCCGTTAAAGCACAGACGTAGAGAATACGACCGGGCGTTATTGTTAATCCGCCGTGTGGCCATTGCCGTAACTATGGTTTTGTCTTTTCTGTGCTACTACTTCTGGGCGGCACGTACCAACCTGGTCAGTATTGGGTTGCTGGCGTTTTCTCTGGTTTTGCAGCTGCTGCCGGCTTTACTGGCTGCACTTTATTGGCGAAAAGGCCATGCCCGTGGTGTCTATGCAGGGTTGCTGGCTGGGTCCGTGGGTTGGGTCATTGCGGTACTCATTCCTTTGTATACGAACAACCAACTGACCGACGTTGAAATTATAACCCGGGGTACTGTTGTTTCACTGGGGCTCAATACCTTCAGCTTTATTGTTTTTTCTCTGCTGGCAAAGCCGCGGTTAGTTGACAGGATTCAGTCAACGGCTTTTGTAAAGCCAAGAGCAGCTCTACCTGACTTACACTTAAACAAGAATGACAACGCGACCAACGCAGACATGTTGTTGCTGCTCAAAACTTTCCTTGGCGCAGAGCGTGCCCAGCAACTGATGCAGTACTATCAGCGTCCCGAAAATACGGAACTTAAGCTGGAAGAAATTGCAGAAAAGCCGTTTATTAGCTTTGTTGAAAGGGCCATTGCCGGTGTCTTGGGTTCTGCAACAGCCCGTTCGTTAATTGATGCCGCCCTGAGGGATAAGCAGCTTAATCTGGAAGAGGTTGTTCACTTTTTTGATGACACGACTCAGGCATTACAAACGCAGCAGTCAATACTGTTCAGTTCACTTGAGAACCTGGCTCAGGGTATTAGTGTTGTCGATGCCGAGTTACGCTTGGTAGCCTGGAATAAGCGGTATCTGGATTTGTTCGAATACCCTGAGGGGATGGTTAAGCCGGGTCAGCCAATTGCTACGCTCATTCGTTATAATGCAGAGCGCGGTGAATGTGGCCCGGGTGAGGTGGACGAGCTGGTTGATAAGCGTCTGCGTTATATGCAAATGGGCTCGGCGCACCGCTTTATTCGTCGCAGAGCGGACGGACGGGTTATAGAAATGGTAGGGAACCCGCTACCAACCGGCGGTTTTGTTACTAGCTTTACCGATATTACATCACACGTTGAGACTCAGCAGGCTCTAGAAGATGCAAATATTGACCTTGAGCAGCGGGTTGATGTTCGTACGCAGGAAATTCGGGAAATTAACCAGGAGCTGACGGCTGAAATCGATCGGCGCCGTCAGGTAGAAGAAGAATTAAAAAAGGCGAAAGCAGAGGCTGAAGCTGCAAATGCTTCGAAAACACGCTTTCTGGCCCTGGCCAGTCATGATATTTTACAGCCGCTAAATGCAGCACGGTTATACCTCTCGGCAATTCAGGAAAAAGAACTCTCAGAGCGTAACTTGTCGTTAGTGGGTAAACTCGATACTGCGCTTGGCTCAACCGAGCATCTTTTGTCGACTTTACTGTCGATAGCGAAGATGGATCAGGGCGCGTTAAAGCCGCAGTTCCGGCATGTTCAGCTCAGCTCCGTTCTGGAGCCTCTGGTGGAAGAATACGCTGTACTTGCTGAACAGAGAAAGCTGGACTTTCGCGCTTTTTATAAAGACAGGCCTGTGTATACCGATCCGACGTATTTACGGCGTATCGTGCAGAACTTCTTATCTAATGCCATTAAATACACTCAGAAAGGCAGTGTATTATTAGGGGTTCGTAAGCGCGGAGACGAACTCCAAATTGCGGTGTGGGATACCGGTCCGGGTATTGCTGCGCAGCAACAGAACAAAGTATTTGATGCATTTTATCGAGTGCAGAACCAGACGGTAGACGGAGTCGGGTTAGGGTTAAGCGTTGCTCAACGTATGGGTGAGCAACTCAATTGCGATATTCAGGTTGAATCGGTTGAAGGCAAAGGTTCCTGTTTTTCAGTGCGAGTACCGTTAGGTAATGCCGCTCAAGTCATCAGCCGCCCTAAAAAACAACAGGAAGATGCGCTGTCTGACCGCCTGCAACTGATGGTTGTGGATGACGATAATGAAAATTTGAGTGCCTTAAGTGCTCTTTTGAGTAAGTGGGAGTGTGAAGCTCTGACTTTTAACAGTTATAGCAAAGCTTTGGCTTATGCCAAGGCACACCGTGGTGATAAAGCTCCTCAGGGGCTGCTGCTGGATTACCAACTCGGTGACGGCGACGGTTTAGCCTTAGCAGAAGAGTTACGTGACATTTGGCAGCAAAAGATACCGGCGGCGTTAGTCACTGCAATGCGTGATGACGCTGTGAAACAGGCCGCCAGAAAAAGTGGCCTGCAATTTTTACCAAAACCGGCTAAACCCGCCGCATTAAAAGCATTTTTGAAGTACATCAGCACCCGAAAGGCAGGAGGAGCCAGAAGTTGATAGAGCTTGCTGAGCGACATACTTTTAAGTTACCGGCCAAATGCCGGACTTTAATTGAACTGAACACTAGCGACGAGGTTGAGCAGCTAGCTTTTGAAGAGCCCTATTACTTACTGGGTGAAGGCAGTAACACTTTGTTTCTGGAAGACTTTCAGGGAACCGTTGTCTGTAACCGTTTGCTTGGTGTATGCATTGAAGAGCTGGAGACAAGTTTTTTAGTTACCGCGGCAGCCGGTGAAAACTGGCACAATTTTGTGACCGACTTACGCGCCCGAAACATCGATGGTATGGAAAATCTGGCATTGATACCCGGCTCAGTGGGAGCGGCTCCTGTTCAAAACATTGGGGCCTATGGTGTGGAAGTGGCGACATTTATTGAACAGGTAACAGCCTGGGATATTAGCGAAAAATGCTGGGTGAGTATGAGCACAGAGGACTGCCAGTTTGCTTACCGGGACAGTTTGTTTAAACAGCACCCCGGGCGCTGGCTGATAACATCCGTAACTTTTCGGTTACCTAAAGACTGGCGGCCTGTGACTCACTACTCTCCACTTAACCAGTTGAGCGATAATGCGAGTGCACAAAGCATTTTCGACAAGGTTATAGAAGTGCGTCAGAAAAAATTACCTGACCCCAAAGTCATTCCGAACGCAGGAAGCTTTTTTAAGAATCCTGTTGTTTCTAATGCTCTACTGGAAAGCTTATTGCAGAAATGGCCAGATATAGTCTATTTTCCCGCTGACGAGAGTCGTTCAAAAGTAGCAGCTGGCTGGCTGATTGAACACCTGGGTTTGAAGAGCTTAAACGAGGGCGATGCAGCGGTTAATCCGAATCAGGCACTGGTGTTAATTAACCGGGCAAGAGCGACTGGAGCAGATGTCAGCCGGTTGGCACAGAAAATTATGAAGCACGTAAAAGAAGCCAGTGGAATTGAACTGGAGCCGGAAGTTCGCTTGGTTGGCAAGCACGGGCTTGTGCAGTTGGCGGCAGAAAAATGAAACAATCAGAGCGCCTTGATCAACTGATTACCTTGTTAGCTAATGGTGAATTTCACTCCGGGCAAGCTATTGGTGAGTCTCTGGGGATATCCCGGGCAGCGGTTAATCAGCATATTCATAAGCTGGAAGAGCTTGGTCTTGAGTTGTTTTCTGTCACAGGGCGTGGCTACAAACTGGCAAGGCCTATTGAGTTGCTGCGCTCACAAGCGATTGAAAAAGAAACACCGGCGCAATGGAAGAATAAGCCAGACTTTGAAGTACGCTCCGTGGTTGATTCCAGCAATGATCAGGTAAAAGAACTTGCTAAGTCAGGGACTTTGGACGCCGGCTTCTCCTTATTTGCAGAAGCTCAGACAGCCGGTCGTGGGCGGCGAGGCAAACAGTGGTACTCGCCTTTTGGCAGTAACCTCTACCTAAGTATTTATTGGCCTCTGGATGACGGTATTCATGGCGCTATGGGGTTAAGTTTAGCCGTTGGTGTTGCTTTGGCGGAATGCTTTACCAATTTGGGTATTGATGAGGTCAGTGTAAAATGGCCTAACGATGTTTATATTGCTGGTAAGAAAGTGACCGGAATTCTGGTTGATTTAGAAACCTCCCCAGAAGGTGCTGCGCACAGCATTATTGGTATTGGTATTAATTTAAGAATGCCGGACCATGTCGGAGAAAAAATTGATCAGGCGTGGACAGATTTAAACTCTGAGTTACCACAACCTGTTTCACGTAATAAGGTTGCGGCCGAGGTGCGGGCATCGGTGTTGTCTGCTTTGCAGCAATACGGACAGAGCGGGCTTTCCGCGTTCCAGCAACGCTGGCAGCAGTACGACCGCTTTATCGATCAACCGGTAAAACTGATTATGGGGCAGAGGGTTTGCTTAGGAACCTGCCGTGGGATTGATGAGAACGGTGCTTTACTCGTAGAAGATGAGCAGGGCGTACGTCGCTATTTTGGTGGTGAAGTTTCATTGAGGGCGCAAGATGCTATTAATTGATGCCGGTAATACCCGCAGTAAATTTGCCTGGTGGAATACTGATACCGACGAGATTGAAATACTGGGTGCGATACCTCACCAAAGTTGGCTTAATGACTTGAGTCATTCGCTAAAAGAGCTATTGCTGGAAGTGATCAGCAACCAACAAATTCAGCACGAGCAAAAAGCCATAGGTTGCAGTGTTGCTGCGGTTCAGGTGATGGATACCCTGAACAGCTCACTGGCGGAGCTTGGTATCAGTGTTGTCTGGCAAAAGACGAAAGCGGAACAGGCGGGAGTCATTAACGGCTATGGTGAACAAGCAGAGCGTCTGGGTTCTGATCGCTGGATGGCATTACTTGGCTGTCACGAACAAATTCAAAAGAATGCCTTGATAGTAGATGCCGGTACTGCATTAACGATTGACTGGCTGAGAGCTGACGGCCGACATCTGGGAGGCTGGATAGTCCCCGGACGGCAGCTCATGCTAAATGCCCTTGGCCAGGGAACAGCGAATTTAAAAGGTATTACGTTAGACGACATTGAGCGTGACGGGCTTGCGGCCGGGCAAAATACCTTTGACGGTATTGCTCAGGGAACGGAAGCTGCGCTCACAGGCGCTATTGCACAGGCTATTCAGTTATCTCGGGAGCATTTCTCGCAAGAGTCTTTTGATGTCGTTGTTACCGGTGGCGATGGTGAGCATTTAATGCGAACCTTGTCTGGTAAATTTCGTCGTTATGACGATTTGTTGTTTAAGGGTTTGCGACTCTGTGCCGATAACCTAAACAGTTAAACCTTTAGGTAAATTCAGAGAGAGCACAGGCAACTTTATGAAAATAGTCATTCCAATGCTGATTGCTGTAGCCGGACTGACCGCAGTGCACAAAGCGCAGGCGCAGGATGTTGAGGCTGTGCAACTGTATTCAGACGCCGAACTTGTTGAGATGTTTGCAACCAACGCGCATCTTAAACGAGTACGCGATACCGACCGCTGCCAGCTGGCGCAGGATATTGAAGCTCAGGCAGAGCTCGAGCGTCGTCCAACGTATCAGTTCTTATATGGCGACATGATGGCCTGGGGCGTCTGTTATGACCGTGACCATGAACTTGGCCTGCTTTATATGGAAAAAGCGGCTCAGCATGGCTTACTGGAAGCTCTGGAGCAGTTGGGGCGCTATTATCATGAAGGAGTTCTGGTTCAAAAGGATATTGACCGCGCCATTTTGTATCTTCGTGAAGCTGCTTCGTTAGGGAATTTGCCGGCGCAACGACGCTTTGCTGAGATCTTGCTAGCGGATAAAGGCAGCCCGTATGACTACGAAAAGGCCTATCACTGGTTACATAATGCGATAACAGCAAACCAGGGCACCTATCAGGATATTGAGCAAAAACTGGCAAAGCTGGCTGAGAGAATGCCACCTTCGGTCGTTGAAAAAGCAAAAAGGCCACTGGATTAGTGGCCTTTGTTTGAGTTGCGCAAGGTTACTTGTGCTTAAGACAAGCGGTTGCGGAAATCTTCGTAACTAAATTGCCGTACACAGTCAAACTGACCACTTTCCCGTAAAATACCAATAGCCGGATGCTGAACGCCGTTAAAGAAGGATGTCTTCACCATGGTGTAGTGCATCATGTCTTCAAAAACTAAACGGTCACCCACAGCCAGAGGCTGATCAAAACTGTACTCACCGATAACATCCCCGGCTAAGCAACTGTTGCCACCTAAACGGTAACTGAAGGCTTTTTCGGCGGGTAAGCCTGCGCCGGTAATGACCGGGCGATAAGGCATTTCCAGCACGTCCGGCATGTGAGCCGTTGCTGAAATGTCCAGTAAAGCGATTTGTCCCTGGTTCTCAACAATATCCACCACTTCGCAGACCAGCGGACCGGTTTGCCAGGCAACTGCCGAGCCAGGCTCCAGTATCACTTGCAGATCATAAGTTTCGCGCAAGCGTTTCAGCTGCTTTATCAAGTGATCAACATCGTAACCCTGACGGGTCATGAGATGCCCACCGCCTAAGTTCAGCCACTTCATTTGTTTTAATTGCTCGCCAAAACGGCTTTCAACAGCATCAAGTGTGCGCTCAAGAGCAAACGAGTCGCACTCGCACAGGTTGTGCACGTGCAAACCGTCAACGCCGGTTAAGTCCTGCTGCTGAAGCTCGCTGGCGCGAATCCCCAGACGTGAACCGGGAGCACTGGGATCATAAAGCTCGGTTTCTGCTTCCTGATGCTCCGGGTTAATACGAAGACCAATAGAAACACCGGCAGCTGCAGTTTGTTCACGGTATTTATGCCACTGAGAGACACTGTTGAATGACAAGTGATTGACCAACGGCAATAGCTCGTCGATGTCTTCTTGTTTATAAGCTGGCGCATAAGCGTGAACTTCGCGTGAAAACTCTTCCGCTGCCAGCTTTGCCTCCCAGACAGAGCTGGCTGTGCAGCCTTTCAGATACTGACGGATAAGCGGAAAGGCCGACCACATGGCATAGCCTTTCAGTGCCAGAATAATGTCAGCACCACTTTGCTCTTGCACCTTTTGCATCAGCTCCAGGTTCTTGCGCAGCAGTTTTTCATCCAGCACATAGCAGGGAGACGGAATTTCCGGCGATGTATATTGGCTCATGCGTTGTCTTCTCTGTTACTTCTCAAATGGCTTATTGCATTCCTGAACTTGCCATGGAAGGCCATACTTGTTCAGGCGCTCCATAAACTCGTCCGGGTCAAACTGTTCCATATTCCAGACACCGGGCTCCATCCAATGACCCTGCAACATCATCGATGCGCCAATCATGGCCGGTACGCCAGTAGTGTAGGATACCGCCTGAGCGCCCACTTCTTTGTTAGTTTCGGCATGGTCACAGTTGTTGTAGATGAAGATGGTCTTTTCCTGACCGTCTTTCATTCCTGTCACATAAGTACCAATACAAGTTTTGCCGGTGTAGCCTTCTGCCAGAGAGCCCGGGTTAGGTAGCACGGCTTTTAAAAACTCCAGAGGTACAATTTTTTTGCCTTCAAACTCTACCGGCTGGATAGAGGTCATGCCAACGTTTTCAAGTACGCGTAGGTGAGTCAGGTATTGATCGCCAAAGGTCATCCAGAAGCGTGCGCGTTTAATGGTCGGGAAATGCTTAACCAGCGACTCTAACTCTTCGTGGAACAGCAGGTAAGAAGGGCGCACGCCAACATTAGGGTAGTCCAGATCTTTACGAACACTGATAGGATCTGTTTCGTGCCACTCGCCGTTTTCCCAGTACTTCCCTTTTTGGGTAATTTCGCGAATATTAATTTCCGGGTTAAAGTTGGTGGCAAAGGCCTGACCGTGGTCACCACCGTTACAGTCAACAATGTCCAGGTAATGGACTTCATCAAAGTAATGCTTAGCGGCATAGGCGGTAAAGACGTTGGTTACGCCCGGATCAAACCCGGCTCCTAATAACGCCATTAAGCCTTTTTCTTTGAAACGTTCCTGATAAGCCCACTGCCATGAGTATTCAAATTTGGCTTCGTCTTTTGGTTCGTAGTTTGCGGTATCAAGGTAGTGCACGCCGGTTTCCAGACAAGCGTCCATGATAGGTAAGTCCTGATACGGAAGTGCGACGTTAATAACCAGTGACGGGTTAATGCCACGGATGAGCTCAGCCACTTCTGCTGAATCATCGGCGTCTACCTGATACACACCAACAACGCGGTCTTTACCCGCTTTTTCCTGCAACGCCTGACATTTTGACAGGGTACGGCTGGCCAGGTGAATCTCAGAGAATACTTCCGGCAGGCCCGCACATTTTTGTACGACTACGCCAGCAACACCGCCGGCACCAATAATTAGAACTTTAGACATGAATGCTATCCTTCACAGAAATCTTTTAACTAATAAAGTTGCTGCGAAAGATAGCATATTTTTATGGAATCATCATTCAGAAGCGTTGCTTTGTGCTGCCTCGGAATCCATACCTAAATGCTTATGTAAAAATGCCCAGTTTTCGGCATGTTCTTCAATGCGCATCCAGGTTGGTGTGCCGGCACCGTGTCCGGCCCGGGTTTCTACGTTTAATAATATTGGGTTGTCGCAGCTTTGGTCTCGCTGCAGTGCTGCTGCAAATTTATAACTGTGCCAGGGGACAACTCGGTTGTCGTGATCACCCGTAGTAATAAGGGTTGGCGGATAACAGGTACCACTCTCTGTATTGTGAACAGGGGAGTACTCGTACAATGTCTTAAAGTCTTCCTCGTTTTCGCTTAGACCAAACTCACTACTCCAGCCTCTGGCATTCGCGCTGGGAAGCTGATACCTCAGCATATCCAGCACGCCAACAGCCGGAAGAGCCGCAGCAAAGAGTTCAGGTCGCTGAACCATTGTTGCTCCTACCAGTAAGCCACCGTTACTGCGCCCCTGAATAGCCAGTTTGTCTTTATTCGTGTAGTTATTATTTATTAGCCATTCGGCCGCGGCAATAAAGTCATCAAATACATTTTGCTTGTTTTCTTTAGTGCCCTGCTGATGCCATTTTTCGCCGAATTCACCGCCACCTCGTAAGTTGGGAATGGCCAGTACGCCGCCCATTTCCAGCCAGACAACACGAGTTGTATCGTAGCCGGGAGTGAGGGAAATATTGAAACCGCCGTAACCATATAACAGCGTCGGATTGTTACCATTCAGTTCCAGGTCTTTATGATGAACAAGGAACATAGGCACTTCGGTGCCATCAGCACTGTTATACACCACTTGCTCGGTTGTATATTGGTCTAAACTCGCTGGCACCTCGGTTTCATACCAAAGGGTTGTGCGCTGTTGTTCTGGTTGGTAACGATACACTTTGCCCGGCTCGGTAAAACCTTTAAACGTGAAGAATGTATCCGGCGCTTTGTGGCTGCCCTTAAAACCGTCAATTGAGCCAATACCCGGTAAAGCAAGCTCCTGCAGCATCGTTCCCTCGATATCAAAGATAGCCACCCGCGAGCGAGCCGACTGCAGGTAGTGAGCAAACAGCTGTCCACCTACGGCGCTGACCTCTTTTAAGGTATGAGTTTTAGGTGCGATAATTTCTGTCCAGTTTTCGGGAGCCGGTTGCTCAGGGTCAACGGCAATAACCTGGCCAGTTGGTGCGCCATTTGTGGTTTTAAAATAAAGCTTTCCGTTGTGACTGGTAACATATTGGTATTGCCCGTCCCACGCTGTGAACAAGCTCTTAAAGGGCGCGTCTTCCTGTGCTAAAGGTCGCACGTATACCGCGTTGGCATCATAGCCTTTGAATACATCAACGAGTAAGTACTGGCCGTCGTCAGATATTTTTGGATAAGGGTTCCAGCTTGGTTTTTTATCAAAAGCAAAAATGAGCTCATCTTCACTTTGTTTGGTTCCCAGCTTGTGGAAATAGACACTGACCGGCTTTGAGTCATCAAAGCTTCCGTCTTCTTTTTGCGGATAACGACTGTAATAAAAACCACGCTCGTTAGGCAGCCATGCCACCTCACTAAATTTCACTCCTTTAATCAGATCGCTGGTGTCTTTTCCTGATTGAATATTACGGACTTTTATCTGTGTCCAGTCACTGCCCCCGTCAGATAGTGCGTATGCCACGTATTTTGCCTGTGGTGAAACACTAATGCGGGCCAGTGAAACGGTACCGTCGTCGCTAAATGTATTAGGGTTAATCAGTACATCCGGTGCGCTGCTTAGGTCGGTCATAGTATAGAGAACGGCTTGGTTTTGCAGCCCGTCGTTGGAGAAATAGAAGTAACGATCAGCATAGCGAAAGGGCGTACTCACTTTTTCGTAGTTCCAAAGCTCCGTCATTCTGTCTTTAATGTTCTGAAATTGAGAGTAGTCCTGAAGCGCTGGTGTTGATAGCTGGTTTTGCTCGTTAACCCAGTTCTCAACTTCTTGGTTGTTTTGTTCTAACCAACGATAAGGGTCTTCCACCAGAGTCCCGTGGTAGTTATCTTGTTGATCAACGGTTTTTGTTTCCGGGTAAGGGCCTTCAGGTTGTTCTTTCTCCTTTTCAAAAGAACTACAGGCGCTCAGTATCAGCACAGTAGAACAAGCAATAAAAACCGAATAACGAGTCATGGTAGAGATTCCTGGTGAAGTTCTGTGTTGATGATAGAAAGTTGTAACGAAAACAACAAGTCACATTAGTGCAGTGCTCGTATGTCTTTACACAGTTTTTCGTTGGCTTGCCGCTGCGAAAGCCCGCCCCAGACTTGGCCGAGTTGTTTCAGTGTTATATCTGGTTTACAGATCAACGATGTTAATGTGTGGTCGGGATATTGCCAGTAAAGCCACTGTGCTAAGGCAAAATGCGCGGCATCGAAGGGAATTATATGGCGAGTATAGGCATCGATAATCAGGGCTCTTATTTCGCTAAGATTTTCGGTGGAAGCTAACGCAGCTATATCTTTAGACAGCCACTGTAACTGCTGCTGCCCCCACGCACTGAGGCGTTGAAACTGTTGCGAATTGTTGGTGCTAAGCGGGTATGCATAAATAGCAGCAGGGCGGGCGGAAACGGAATCAATACGGCTGCTTATACGCCATGGCGCGTAATTGTTATTTTGCCAAAACCTATCTAACTCTGATGACCAGGCAAAACTGGTTCCTAATACTTGAAAGTGATTATCTCCGGCCCATTTGGATATTTCAGCGAGTAATGCTGAAGCGTATTTGCGGCGACGCTTGTCGGCTGGCACTGCTATTCGGGCTACTCGTAACCAGGATAAATCGAAAGCCCATTCTTGCTGCAGGAAATAGCCGATAGCCTGAGGAAGTAAGTTACCTTTTGGACGGCGTCGCCCCTGTTTAATATCGTGCTTTAATGGTGCGTCAATAGGGCCTTCAGCCATTAACCAGGCAACAGCAGTAACTCTGCCTTGCTCAAGGCTATACGCAACTTTATGCAGCGGCTCGGTTAGTAAGAGGTTCAAGTCGTTAGGACTGCTTTGGTAGTGAGCATTTAGCAAGAGTTGAAAGCATTGTTGTAAGAGGCTTTCTTCGAGTTCAGACGCGTGCTTTATAAAGGTGCCTGTTATGGCTTCAGTTGAGGAAGCCAAGGGGCGTTTTTCATCTAACAAAAAAGTTTCTGTTAGCCATTGTTCTAGTGGGTCATTGACGGGCCAGCGCATGGGCTGAGTCAGCTGGTGAATAGCAACTCCGGCCAGGTTTTTCTTTGCCCAGTCTGTAAAATGCACTGCAAAGCCACGGCCACAGCCTTCATATCCGGCTACTGTGGTGGCAAGCAGCCACGGTGTAAACTTTTGACAAAGCCTCTCAGTTGCCCAAAGCGGCAGACCGGCGGCTTCATCAATAATTAACTGCTTGTCGGGGGCGTCTGGTTGTTCGAGAAGCTTATCCCAGGCGACAAACTTAGCCTGAGGAGCTTGTTGCAGTAAAACTTTGGCGTTGGCTTTTCGTGGGGCGGTGACAATAACAGAGCTTTTATTCTTTGCATGGGCGAGAGCCTGCCCCAGTAAAGTACTTTTACCCCGTCCACGCTCAGCCGTTATGATGTGAGTTGTCGGCTCACTCTTAGCGCCTGAAACGGTCTCGTTAACGAGCTCCAAAATGTCACTTTGTTCCGATGTGAGTTTAAGCTTGTTACCTGCCGGTAAAGATTCAGTAGAGGTTTCAGGAGAAAGGTCAGCGACAGTATTGCTCCAGTGCTTCAAAGCAAAATATTCCATGCGCTGACTCATGGCATTGGGCTTTTCAGGTAGCAGTATCGATAAGAGCCCGCCGGCGGTTACCGTTCCGCAAAGCGCCGCAATGGCGTCAGCATGCAAACTGTCGCGGCAATCTATAAAGACACGTTCAAATTCATGGCCAAGGTAGTCACGATAACGTGAGAGCGCAGCATCTGCCCGTTTATCCTTGTCGGATAAATAGATAGAAAGGCCGGAGCGAGCCTGACAATGTTGTTGCCAAAGGCTCGCATCATGCAGCAGTTCAAGTTTTCTGTAACCGCTGCGTTTAGACATGCTAGAAAATAGAAATTGCGAAGAACTTCGTGAGCACCGTATTAATAAATACTGCTGCCAATATCAGTGGAATAAAGGTGCAAATGGATAAACGCACGTATTTAGCCAGCAGCGTATTTGGGTACCCTGGGTTGCCTTCGGCAAGTTCAGCGTCCAGATTTTTGCGGCGCCAGTGGAAGCTGACAAACAAGCAAATCAGCAGGCCATTCAGCGGCAAAATAGTGTCGTAGAAAACGTCATAAATAACATCAAAAACTGACTTTGGCGTGTCCGCATAGGAAGTAAACTCGGTAAATGCCGGAACAAAACCAAAGGAGGTGGCGGCAATAAGAGTTAAAACGGTAACGGCAATACCCATAAACAGCAGGGCTTTTTTACGGCTGATCTTGGCTTGCTCAATAACCGCTGCGGTCGGAACTTCAAGAATTGAAACCAATGAAGTAATGGCTGCAATAAAGGTCAGAAGAAAGAAGACCGTCGCCGCAATACTCGCTCCTACATAACCGACAACGCCTTCAAGCGCGATGAAGATTTGCGGGAAAAACGAGAAGATCATGCTAACCGATGAGTCACTTAATGCGTCCGGGTCAGTATTTGGGTTGATGGCAAATATTGCCGGCAGTGTCATTAAACCTGCGGTAAAGGCTACGGCGGTATCTGTTAATGCGACCAGTTTACCTGAAGTAACAATGTCATCGCGACGGCTAAAGTAAGAGCCATAAGTAATTAAAATACCCATGCCCAGAGAAAGCGAGAAGAATGCCTGTGCTAAAGCGCCGTTTATCACTGAACCGTCAATTTTTGAAAAGTCAGGGACTAAATAAAACTCCAGTCCGAGTACGGCGTTGTCTAGCGAAAGAACAAAGATAACCAGCAGAATAAGCATAATGAACAAGGCTGGCATAAGGAATTTGGCCGCTTTTTCGATACCCTGGCGAACCCCTCCAATCAAAATAACGTTAATAATGATAGTGACGGCGACAAGAAAGCCAACAAAACCGTAGTCGTTAACGAATTGAGAAAAATACTCCGGGTTGGCAAGCATATCGAGGTTACCCATGATGGAATGCCACAGGTAACCAAATATCCAGACAGTAATGACCATGTAGAAAACGGCAATCATGAATGGCGTAATCACCGCCAGTATGCCAGCAATGTGCCACCCTTTATTATTTGGCGATAAGGCCTTATAGGAGCCGAGAGGGCTTTTTTGTGCGCGACGGCCGAGGCCCATTTCGGCAAGCATGACCGGTATACAGATGAAAGCAACGAACAAGGCATAGATAATTAAAAATGCACCGCCACCGTTCTTGGTAGCCGCAACCGGGAAGCCAACCAGGTTACCAATGCCGACAGCAGAACCTGCTGCGGCTAATATAAATCCAATCTTAGAGCTAAATTGATCGCGTTGTTCGCTCATTCTGAACCTTCTTTTCTCGTTATTGTTTTAACGCCTTGTAAGCGCTGCCGTTCAGCAAATTTCAGCAATCCTAGCAAGGTGGCAATTTAACGGCAAGCAGCTAATCAGTGATTGTGCGGCAGAATGCGGGAAATTAGGTTTAAAAACAAAATTTATTTTAACATCCATTACAATTGCAATATTGGAATTTGTTAAAAATAAGATAACCTTTTTATAACTCAGTTTTAACACGCTGGTAAATACAGGGAATTTAGCTCTCTGGAACAGATTGGCGTCTTTTTACCAGCGTGTTTCCTTTCATTGAGTTTCCCCACTGCTGCATTTCAAATAGACGAGAAACGCACCGTCTGAAAGGAAACTCCAGCTGCTTTGCCTGATACAACTTATCGATATCGGTTTCTGCGGTCAGTATTAGCAGGCACTTGTTGTCGTAGCATTCGTCAACCAAAGCGATAAAACGACGCGCTTCATTATCCAGTTTGCTGACGCTATTGGTTTGATGCTCACGTTGATAAGTTTCTTCAACGCCGTGTACCAGGTCTTTATCGGGCAGATAGGAAAATGTGGGCACACCATGCACCGCAATTGCACTATATTGAGCGGCTAACTCCATGTAGTCGCGTTGGCTTCTGGGGCCTGAGCAAAGTGCCATAAACTCAAAGCCAATGACGTTATTGTTTCGCCATAAAGAGTGAATTGACCGGTTCATAACCGAAACAGAGGAGCATCGGAGAGTTTCCCCAAACTGCTTTTCTGCGACCGAACGCAACTGCTTTTGAGTCCCCTGTTTGAGGTAAAACGGCAGGTCTGTATTCTTAAGCCGCCGATAGTCGATGCCTAAGCCTAAATCCAGACATTCACATTCTTTATTCAGTAAGTCGATGGTAGGTTCAAAACGGTGACGTGCCAAACCACCTTTGTAAAGTTCTTTGGGCGGTGCGTTTGAAGTGGTTACCAAGGTAACGCCGTTATTGAACAGAGCTTCCCATAACCTGGCCAGGATCATTGCATCACCAATGTCTTCGACAAAAAATTCGTCAAGACAGATAACCGGATATTGTTGCGCCCAGGAACTTGCAATGGCTTCCATAGGGTCGGCTTCGCCTTGTCTTTGGTTAAGGGCTGTATGAATTTTTGCCATAAAGTGGTGATAGTGCAGACGTATGGCTTTGTCTTTCGGAAGGTGTTGGTAAAACAAGTCCATTAATAGCGTTTTCCCACGGCCTACAGGGCCAAACAGGTACAGGCTTTGTGGTTGATTACCTCGGGCAAGTGAGTCCAGCCGCTGTTGCAGTGCATTAACAGCACTGTGTTGGTGTTTATCGGACTGAAGTGACCCGGACTGAATACGCTGATGATAGATTTTCTGCATGGCGTTATTATCACGAAAAGCCAGGATAAAAAAAAGCCGGCTGAGGAAGCCGGCCAAAGTTGCTAGTGAACAGCCATTAATACATAGTGCTGTATAACTTCCTACGATAGGTCGCTGCCAGAGGATCACCATCCGGTAAGGAATTGATAATGTCGAGCGCGTATTTTTTCGCATCAGCAAAGTTCACATCTTTAGCTAACACGGTGAATACCAGCTCTAAGGCTTCTTCATCGCGGTGCGCTTCATGAAGTTTAAGAGCAAGCTGCAGCTTTAGAGATAAATCGTCGGGTTGCTTTTCGACCTGCTCCTGCAGAGCTCTCAGTTCCGGTGAGTCGGCGGCATCCTCGGCAAGTTCAAGTTTGCCTTTTATGCGCTGATAGTCGCCATCTTGTTCAACCATTGGAATTTTAGAGACCAGTTCTTTTGCCTGGTCGAGGCGGCCAGCATCAACGGCAGCTTCGGCCAGCAGTTTCAATGCCTGCATATTGCTGCTGTCGATATCGTAAGCTTGTTTCGCTAAGGTATAAGCTGTGTTTGCATCGCCTTCGCCCATTGCGGTTTGAGCTTGCTGAATCAAGTCGTCAGACGGACTGGGCAGGTGTTTATCCAGTATCTCACGAATTTCGCCTTCAGTTTTGACTCCGCCAAAACTGTCTACGGGCTGGCCATCTTTAAAAAAGGCGACTGTAGGCAGGCTTCGAATACCAAACTGCATTGCCAGCTCTTGCTGTTCATCACAGTTTATTTTGGCGAGGATAACCTGCTCACTGTATTGCGAGGCCAGCTTTTCCAGTACTGGCATGAGCTGTTTGCAGGGCTCGCACCAGTCTGCCCAAAAATCGATAATAATGAGTTTTTCTTTTGAACCTTCCAGTAGAACCTGCTGGAAGTTTTGCAAGTCAACGTTAACGATGTTGGATTCAGACATTAGCAGCGCACGCTCCTGTAGATATTTCATTTCACTAAACTGTTACTAGTGATATGCAGACGCGCCCGCTGAATTTCAATGCCTAGGGACTAAACCAGGATAAGATTTTGTCCTTAAACTTGCTGTAAGGCGGGTAGCGCAAGGCAACATCAAACCGAAAACTGCGCTTCATAACGGGCTTTAAATGGCTGAATGTGTCGAACCCAAACTTACCATGGTAGCGACCCATGCCACTGCGACCAACACCGCCAAATGGCAGTTTGTCGTTAAGCATAAACATGAGCGTATCGTTGTAGCACACGTTTCCGGCAGAAACTTTCTCGGTAAATAAAGAGAGTAGCCGTTGAGTGTTGCTAAAGACATAAAGCGCAAGCGGTTTAGGATGGCGATGGATTGTCTCAATCGCATCGGCTGCTGATTTAATGGTAATAACAGGAAGTATTGGGCCAAAAATTTCTTCCTGCATGAGGGCACTGTTTTCTTTAACGCCATCGACTATGGTTGGTGCGATATAACGCTCCGCTTTATCAAAGTCGCCTCCAATAACGATGTTTTCCTGATCCAGCATTTGCGTGAGACGCTGCCAATGTCCCTGATGAATAATTCTGCCGTAACAGTCACTGTTCTGCGGGTCATCGCCGTAAAAGTTAACCAGTTCCTGACGCATAGCGCTAATGAGTTGTTCTTTTACGCTGTCTTCGACCAGTACGTAGTCAGGTGCAATACAGGTTTGACCGGCATTTAGGAATTTACCCCAGACAATGCGTCGGGCTGCTACCTGAATAGGTGCGTCGGCTAAAACTACCGCGGGACTTTTGCCGCCAAGCTCAAGTGTGACGGGCGTTAAATTTTCAGCTGCGGCTGCCATAATTGATTTAGCGGCATGTTCACCACCGGTATAGAAAATGTGGTCAAAAGGCAATGTTGTCAGCTGTTGCGACTCGGTTGCCGCTCCGGTCACAATTTTTATGGCGGAGTTATCTAGGTAGTCGGGGAGCTGTCGGGATAGTAAATCCGCCGTTGCAGATGCATGCTCGGATGGTTTTATTAACGCGCAATTACCCGCGGCAATAGCTGCCACTAAAGGCGCTAAAAGGAGCTGTAAAGGGTAGTTCCAGGCGCCTAAAATTAATACGGTACCTAAAGGCTCCGGGACTAACTGACTTTTAGCGGGCCAGGCGAGTAATGGATTTCCGACTTTACGGGCTTTGCTCCATTTCGGTAAGGCTTTTATCGTGTGTTTAATATCGTTTTGCAGGAACTGCAATTCAGTTAAGCGTGCTTCACTCGGGTGCTTGTTCAGATCGCTCTTTAATGCTTCCAGTAAAGGTTTTTCATTTTCATCCAGGAAGCGTTGAAGTTGTTTAAGCTGGTTTAAACGCCACGACAGCGGACGGGTGAGTCCGCTGTCGAAATGGCTTTTCAGCTGTTTAAATGTACTTTCGAATGGGTTCATCCAAGTCCGCCAAGAGTCACTGTTTTTAGCTCAAGGTATTCGTCTATACCGTATTTAGAACCTTCACGACCAACACCTGACTCTTTAATTCCGCCAAACGGATTGTAGGCGTGAGAAATTCCACCGGTATTAACACCAACCATGCCATATTCAAGCGCTTCGCTGACGCGGAAGATACGAGCTGTGTCTTTTGCTGCAAAGTAAGACGCCAGACCAAAAGGTGTGTTATTCGCTTTCTCGATACCTTCTTCTTCGCTTTCAAAGGTATTGATAGCCACCACCGGGCCAAAGATCTCTTCTTCACTTATGTCCATGTCGTCTGTGACGCCAGTTAATACCGTCGGAGCGTAGAATAAATCGCCGAGTTCGGTCATTACTGAACCGCCGGTTTCTATGGTTGCACCATCAGACTTGGCCGACAATACCAGCCGCTGAACCTTATCAACTGCATCCTGATCGATAAGTGGACCTAAGTCGACGCCTTCTTCAGTTCCGGGCCCCACTTTCAGACCTTTTACCTTGCTGACAACAGTATCTGTAAACTTCTCGGCGACAGACTTTTGCACCAGTATTCTATTGGCCGATACGCAGGTTTGCCCACCGTTACGGAATTTGCAGGCAATGAGCTGCTCAGCTGCTTGTTCAATATCGGCGTCATCAAAGACGATGAAAGGGGCATTACCTCCAAGCTCTAATGACAGTTTGGTTACGTGCTCTGAACATTGTTGCATTAAAATTTTGCCAACCCCGGTTGAGCCGGTAAATGACAACTTGCGAACCTTGGGAGAGGTAGCCAAACGTTTGCCGACCGTTTTTGCGTCGCTGGTTGGAATGATATTAATGACACCATCGGGAATACCCACTTCGCTGGCTAACTGTGCCAGAGCTAGACTGGATAAAGGCGTTAGCTGGGGCGGCTTAACTACGATAGTGCAGCCTGCTGCCAATGCCGGTGCTATTTTGCGAGTGATCATGGCATTCGGGAAGTTCCACGGAGTAATGGCCGCACAGACACCCACTGGCTCTTTAGTTACCATGACGCGCTTACTGCTGTCAGCATTAGGCAATATATCGCCATCGATGCGTTCAGCCTCACCGGCAAACCAATCGACAAAGCTGGCGCCGTATTCTACCTCACCAACGGCTTCGGCGACGGGCTTACCTTGCTCTGCACTCATTAATTCGCCCAGTGCTTGCTTGTTTTCCATCATGGCTTCGTACCATTTACGCAGAAGAACTGCGCGCTCGCGAGCGGTTTTCTTACGCCAGCTTTTCAAAGCCGTTTCAGCAACATTGATAGCGCGTTGCGTTAGATCCTCGTCGGCGTCAGCAACTTCGGCTAACACGTCGCCGGTTGCCGGGTTGGTAACTGAGAAACGTTTGTCTGTAGGAACCCAGTGACCTTCGATAAAGCAATCTTTCTTAGTCAACGATGACATAGAATGTGCTGACATAGTGCCTCCAAATTTGAAAAAACTCTCTAATAATGTAGGCAATATAAAGAGAAATGGTTCAACTTTTTCGATGATTTTGACAGAAATTGATGTGTTTGGTGAAAAAAAGCTCAAATACATTGCGTTCCTGGTAAAAAAACGTATAATCCGCCGTTCCTCAAGGAACACCGCATAACTGATGAGGCAGCGGTCACCCTTGATTCGTGGGGTTGCAGCGCCTGATTCCAGTCCAGACAGTTTAGAGACTGAATACTGATTCCTGTTGCCGGGCCATAACCCCTTTTTTGTTGTGTTTGCCAATGGGCAAACGGGAATAAAGTGAGACAAATATGTCAAATACCCAAACGGGCGTGTCGTTTAACGACATGGCCTTACCTAGTGCTGTGCTTGAACAATTAAACGCAATGCAGTTTTTAACCCCTACTCCTATACAGCTGCAGGCTATTCCTGCGTTGCTTGAAGGTCAGGATGTATTGGGTGAAGCCCAGACAGGTACAGGTAAAACTGCCGCTTTTGGTCTACCAGCGTTGGCAAAAATAGACGCATCAGTTAAGCAAACTCAGGTATTAGTAGTAACGCCAACTCGTGAGCTGGCTATTCAGGTTGCTGAAGCGCTTGAAGGCTTTGCTGCAAAAATGCGTGGTGTTGGCGTCGCAACGGTATACGGTGGAGCGCCATTTGGACCGCAGGTCAAAGCTCTGAAGCAGGGCACCGCCATTGTTGTTGGTACCCCGGGTCGTCTTATCGACTTACTGAATAAAAACGTTCTGCAACTGGACGGTTTGAAAGTCGGTGTTCTGGATGAAGCTGATGAAATGCTTAATATGGGTTTCATTGAAGACATCGAAACGATATTAAAAGCTGTACCGAATACGGCGCAACGCGCATTATTCTCAGCGACTATGCCAAATGCAATTCGTAAACTGGCAAAAACTTTCCTGAAAGATCCGCTGAACATTCAGATTGAAGCTATTGCTCGCGAGAAGGCGACCATTAAGCAGAAAGCCTGGAAAGTTCAGGGCATGACTAAAATGACTGCTCTGACTCGGTTGTTAGAAGTGACTCCGTATCAGCGCGCATTGATATTCGTACGTACCCGTCAGGATACAATGGACGTGGCTGAATTATTGCAACGCAACGGCTTTAAAGCGGCGCCATTAAGCGGTGATTTGAACCAGGCTCAGCGTGAGCAGACCGTCAGTCAGTTACGTAGTGGACACATCGAAATTCTGGTAGGAACCGACGTTGTTGCTCGTGGCTTAGATGTTCCTGAAATTACGCACGTGATTAACTATGACTTACCGAGCGACACTGAATCTTATGTTCACCGTATTGGACGTACTGGTCGTGCGGGCCGTACAGGTGAAGCGATTTTGTTCTTCCGTGCGAAAGAGCGTCATTTGTTGCGTCACTATGAGCGCTTAACCAACGCACCGGTTGAGTTCTTTGAAGTACCAAACGCTAACGAACTGAGCAAGTATCGTCAGCAACAGTTACTAGAAAAGCTACAAGCGTCTTTGGCTCCTGAAACTGCAAGTGCTGATAAGCCTAAACTTGAAAAGCTGTTAGGACAGTGGCTGGAACAGTCTGAATTGAGTGCTGAAGAAATTGCATTAGCTCTTCTGGCTCAACAGAACGAGCAGCGCCCATTGTTCCTGAAAGAAGACCGTCCGGTGCGCGAAATGCGCAGTGAACGTTCAGGTCGCAATGAGCGCAGTGACCGTGGTGATAAACGCAAACCTCGTGCAGAGCGTGCGACAAGTCGTGCAGCAGATGTGGATTTTGAAACTTACAAAATTCAGGTTGGCCGCGAACATGGTGCTCGCCCTGGCGACATCGTTGGTGCTATTGCTAACGAAGCTTCAATGGACAGCAAGTACATTGGTCAAATTCAGTTGTTTGATAATCATTCATTAGTGCAGCTACCTAAGGGGATGCCTAAAGATATTATGCATGTACTGAAAAAAGCCCGTGTGCGTCAGCAGCCAATGGGTCTTGAGTTAAGCGATGAGCAAGTAAAACGTGCGCCACGCCCACCGCGTGACCGTGATGCTCGCGGCGGACCTAAGCGCAACTCCGGTAAGGGTGCTGCGCGCCGCTTTAATTAATTAGCGTCTTGAAATTCGGCCGGATGATCAACCATGATCATCTGGTCGATATCGTATCCCCACTCATGAGCCTTAGCTAAGGCATAGTCAATATCATCCTGAGCAACATCGGGAGTCCGCGACAATAACCAAAAGTATTCGTGTGAGTCACTGGTTACTATTGCCAACTGATAGTTGTTATCCAGCCAGCTGACATAGTACCCACCGTAGAATGGCCAGAAAAAAGTCACTTTGTAAGCTGCTTCCATGTTTTCAACCGGCTTAGCCAGGCCAATGGCTGTCTGCCACTCTTCGTCTTCAACATGATAACCGCGATTTGTAACCTCTAAGCTCCCATCACCGTTTAGGCGATACTCTGCCGTAACGCTTTGCAGACCTTCTTCAAAGCTATGTGGCATACGGGCAATTTCGTACCATTTTCCTAAGTAACGTTTTGCTTCAAAGTCTTCTACAACATTGGCTACCGGCGTTGGCTGCGTGTTACAGGCACTCAGCAGAACGGTTAAAAGTAGCGGGATTATCCATTTGTTCATTATTTTTCCTTTTATAACTCATTGATATTATCTAAATAAATTTCGGCCTGTTTCAGTAGCGCCTGCTGTTCTTCGTTGGTTTTCTTACCCCATACCTGATACATCATGCGCATTCTGTGATTATCTTTAAACTGTTCTTTGTGACGCTCAATAAAATGCCAGTACAGGCTGTTAAAAGGGCAGGCTTTATCTCCACTTTTTTTCTTTGGGTCATAATAGCACTCTTTACAATAGTGCCCCATTTTCTGCATATAGTTAGCACTGGCAATATAAGGCTTTGTGGCAATAATTCCGTTGTCGGCATACTGACTCATGCCTCTGGTATTTGGCATTTCTACCCATTCAATAGCATCAATGTAAATACCAAGGTACCAGTCGTCCAGAGCGTCTGGTGACACACCTGCTAACAAGGCAAAGTTTCCGGTTATCATTAAACGCTGTATATGGTGTGCATAGGCATACTCTAAGGACTGCTTAATAGAGTGGTGCAGGCAATTCATTTTGGTGTCGCCAGTCCAGTAAAAATGAGGCAAAGGCTTATTATGATCCAGGGCGTTAAGGTTTTTGTAGTCAGGCATATGCGCCCAGTAAATCCCCCGGACGAATTCACGCCAGCCGATAATTTGCCGGCAAAAGCCTTCAATCTGAGCGATTGATATACTTTCTTGATTCTCAGACCAGGTATTAACAGCTGCTTTTACAACTTCTAGTGGATGTAACATTTTCGTGTTTAAAGAGAACGAGAGCCTGGAGTGATACAAACTCCAGTGAGCTTCCTTAAGTGTGTCTGCTGTTGCCATAGTGTCCTGATAACGACCAAAATTAGGCAGCCCAAACTGACAAAAATGTTCAAGTAACTGTTTTGATTGTTGACGGTTTACCGGCCATATTAATTGGTTTGGGGAAGCTTTGCCCATTGTCTGAATATGGCACTTTTGCAGCAAAGTATCGATATCTGAGACATCATTAGAAAATACCAGGGGAGGTTCTACACCTTGATTGGCAGGAATCTTTTTCTGGTTTTCCTTATCGTAATTCCAGCGACCGCCGACCGGGCGACCATTCTCCATCAAAATGTCGTATCGCTGGCGCACCTTTCTGTAAAAGGTTTCCATTAAGTAGTTTTTGCTATCGGGAAAATATTCTTTTAATGAATCACGCGTAGTGAGGAAGTGCTCAGTATCATACCAGTTTAACTTGATGCTTCTGGCGCCGGCCCAGCTTCTAAGTTGGTGATCGAGCCGATACTCGTCGGGTTGCTGACATTCCAGGACCGCTCCCTTGTTTTGAGCGATAATATATTCAAGGTTTTGTGTCAGACTTTGCTGGTTGTCGCTGTCATCCAGTTTAATGTAGTGTACGCGATGTCCCGCCGAGTCTAATGCATTAGCAAAGGCGCGCATTGCGCTAAAAAAAGCCAAAACTTTTTGTCGATGATGAACGACATAGTCAGTCTCCTGTTTTAGCTCCATCATGACATAAAGTATGCCTTGCTCCTTTTGCCGGAACCAGGAGTGCCTGACATTGAGTTGGTCGCCGAGTATTAACCGAACGGTATGAGTTGTCATAGTCTCTTAAGTTTGAATATCCAGTCAGTCAATCAATACGCAGGCTCTGAGGATTCAGATCGGCGTACCTAAATGAGCTAAAATATGGCATGATGCGCGGTAGTTTAAGATCCAGGAGTGATTATGAATCAGGTTACAGAGAGCGGGAGCTCTTCAGAGCAAAATACAGTTAATGTGATTTGCATTAAATGGGGTAAAAAGTATGGCTCCGATTACGTCAATACTTTGCACTCTATGGTCAGCCGACATCTCAGTCGGCCATTCCGTTTTGTTTGTTTTACCGACGATTTTGAAGGCATTAATGACGACATTGAAGTAAAAGCTATTCCTAAAATCGGCTTTAAAGACTTTGATGAACAGCTTCCCTGGACTAAAGGGCACGGTTGGCTAAAACTGACTTGTTTTGCAAACCCTTTGTATGACCTGGAAGGGCCTACACTGTTTCTGGACCTGGATATTATTATTGTTGGCAGTCTTGATGAATTCTTTGAACCTGAAGGTGATTTTATGGTGATCAAAGAATGGGATAAATCAGACGCTACGGGCAATACCTCGGTATTCCGGTTCAATATTGGGGCACATGAAGATGCCCTGGAGCATTTGAAGAAAGACCCTGATGCAGCTACCGCCGATGTGCGAAATGAACAAGAGTACATTACGCACTTTGTCGATCGTCAGAACAAGCTGAAATACTGGCCGGAAAAGTGGTGTCGTAGCTTCAAACGTCATTGTCTGCGTCCGTTCCCGTTAAGTTTCTTCCAGGAGCCCCGTATACCTGAAGAAGCAAAAGTTATTATCTTCCATGGCAAGCCACACCCGGATGATGCATTAGAAGGCCGAAGCGGTAAGTGGTACCGGAAAGTCTTGCCGACTAAGTGGATTGCCGAGTATTGGCGTTAAAGAATATGAGACTGTGGCTCTATGGAATGCTATTGCGGCTGGTCACTCCAGCCGTTTTTGTCTGGTTGTGGCTGCGCGGTAAGAAGGATGCCCGTTATCGCCAGAACTGGTCAGAAAGGCTTGCATTAGGCGCTGTTGATAAAAAGCTGCAGGGTTGCCTTGTTATCCACAGTGTTTCTGTTGGAGAAACCTTAGCGGCTAAGCGATTAATAGAGCAGCTACTGTATCAACAGCCCGGACAGAAAGTGTTGATTACCTGTATGACACCAACCGCCAGGACACTCATTCAGCAGCATTTTGGCGAGTCTGTCAGTTGTCGTTATTGGCCAATTGATACTCCGGGTTCAGCGAAACGTTTCGTGCGTAAGCTGAAACCTAAAGGGGTATGGATAATGGAGACAGAGCTTTGGCCGCAGATGCTGAAGCATTTTTCCAAAGCTAATGTGCCTGTAAGTTTATTGAATGCCCGGCTTTCGGCGCGCTCCGCCAGGGGTTACCGGCGTTTCCATTGGCTTATGAAGGCTGTATGGAAACAACTGACTCTGGTGTCGGTTCAGAATAAAGAAACTGCGCGTCGAATGAAGGTTCTGGGGGTAGCGCAGAGCCGACTTTTTGTAGACGGAAACCTTAAATACGATATCCAACTTTCCGGCAAGGATATCGATAAAGCTTACCCGTGGAAACAGAGTTGCTCTGGAAGGAATGTCTGGTTGGCAAGCAGCAGCCATCCCGGGGAGCATGAAGTGCTTCTTGAAGCACATAAGCTGGTTCAGGCAGAACAACCTGATGCCTGTCTTATTATTGCGCCAAGGCATCCTGAGCAATTTGAAAAAGTTGCAGAGCTGACCCGGCAGTCTGGACTAAAGTTGGCTCGCCGCACCGAGTTTAATGAGATACCACAGGACTGTGATGTCTTTCTCGCTGACAGTATGGGCGAAATGATGCTGTGGGGGCAGTTAGCTTCAGCGAGCTTTATTGGTGGAAGTATCATTGAGCGTGGAGGGCACAACCCCCTTGAAGTTATTGCTGCTGGCTCCAATGTTATGTCTGGGCGGCATGTATTTAATTTTCCACAGGTTTACGCTGAGCTGTCTAAAGTTGGCGCTGTGCGGTGGGTAAAAAATGCCGAAGAAATTAAACAGGCTGTGAGTTTGATGCAGCAGGCAGCGGTCATGAAAACGCAACATGAAGCTGCTAAAAGCGTTTTACAAACGCATCAGGGTGCTACGTTAAGAGTCTTAAAGCGAGCACTGGAATATACTCTGACAGGAAGCGGTATGATAAAAACAGAGCAGACTCCCCGAGGGCTCATTCGCTATGACAGCGATATTATAGAAACGATAGAAGATAAGCATTTTTCAGCCCAGTATTGGCAGCAACAAAAGGCGATTGCCGGGAATTCGACGGGGCGTGCAACTGTCTGGTTTATTCAACAAGGCGATTTAGGGCTTTTGTTACGACACTATTACCGTGGTGGTTTGGTTGGAAAAATTAATAAAGACCGTTTTTTACGCGAGCCAGCGGAGAAAAGCCGGGCAATACACGAGTTTGATTTGCTCTGTAAACTCCGTGATATTGGCTTGCCGGTTCCTCGCCCTGTGGCGGCCAGAATGGAAAAGACCGGCGTATTTAGTTATAAAGCTGATATTTTAGTTGAAGTGATTCCCGGCGCAGTTGATGTTTATCGACTATTGCGCGAGAAACAGCTCTCAGCTGAGCTTTGGCAAAAGCTCGGTAGTGCTATTAAGCAATTGCACGATACTGGTGTTTATCACTCGGATTTGAATTGTCACAACCTTATGCTGGATGACAACGACAAAGCCTGGATTGTGGATTTTGATAAGTGTGATTTCCGTGAAAGCGGGGAGTGGAAGGAAGCGAATATTCAGCGTTTGCTGCGTTCCTTGCGCAAAGAAAAAGAAAAGAATGAGACTTTTTACTGGAAGGAGTCTCGTGACTGGCCTGAGTTATTAACGGGTTATCGCCGTTAAGCTTCAAGCCATACCATAAAAAAAAGCCCCGACTCACTTCAAATGAGCCGGGGCTTTTTTATGCGTTAAAGCACTGAATTAATCGCGAACTTGACCGTTACCGGTTACCACGAATTTTTCAGTTGTTAGGGCTTCAAGACCCATTGGTCCATAAGCGTGCAGCTTACTGGTAGAAATACCAATTTCAGCACCTAAACCTAACTGGCCGCCGTCTGAGAAGCGAGAGGACACATTAGCCATAGTAACGGCTGAATCTACTTCACGAATGAAACGCTTAGCGGTTTCGTCGTTCTCGGTAATAATCACTTCTGTATGACCACTACCAAACTCCTGAATATGCTCAATAGCACCTTCGTAGTTATCAACGGTTTTAACCGCGATTTCCAGAGCAAGGTATTCTTCGCCAAAGGCATCGTCTGCAATCTCATCAGCGCCGTCAAAGTAGCTTACTGAACGTTTATCGGCGTGGATTGTTACGTTTTTCTCAGCCAGGGCTTTAGCAGCCATAGGTAAGAATTTATCAGCAACATCCTGATGAACCAGTAAGCCTTCAAGCGCGTTACAAACGCCGGTACGCTGGGTTTTACCATTAAGTAAAATCGCCAGGGCTTTATCAAGGTCAGCGTCTTTATCAACGTACAGATGGCAAACGCCTTTGTAGTGTTGAATCACCGGGATCTTACTGGTGTCACTAACAAAGTGAATCAGACCTTCGCCGCCACGAGGGATAACCAGGTCAATATAATCTTTTTGTTGCAGTAACTCGGTCATCAGTTCACGATCAGGTGTTGGTACTACGGTGATAACGTCTTTCGGCAAGTTGCTGGCTTCTAAAGCTTCGTGCAGGGCTTCAGCAATGGCTTTACTGCTCTCAATTGCTTCACGGCCACAACGTAAGATTACGGCGTTGCCAGACTTAAAGCACAGGGCACCGGCATCGGCGGTCACATTTGGACGCGCTTCATAAATCATGCAGATAACACCCAGTGGAATGCGCATTTTTTCAATTTTCATTCCGTTAGGGCGCTCATCCAGCACGTAGCTGTCGCCGACCGGATCTTTTAATGCAATGATTTCTTCAATGGCAGAAGCCATGCCCTCAACACGTTCCGGTGTCAACTCCAGGCGATCCATCATGGCATCGCTCAGACCTTTCTCTTTACCGGTAGCCAGGTCTTTCTTATTGACTTCAATAATCTTGTCCTGGCGTGCGCGAATTGCGTCTGCCATCTTTTGTAGCACACTGTTTTTATCTGCTTCAGATAAGGTTGCTACAGCGCGTGCTGCTTTTGCGGCGCGTTGTGAAATCTCTTTTGCTAATTGCTGGCTCATGCGTCCTCCAAAATCATTAGATCGTCACGGTGAATGACTTCTGTAATTGGGCTATAGCCAAATTTTTCAGCTATGTCTTCTGTTTGCTGCCCTTTAATGTGCATAAGTTCATGCGCGCTGTACTGACAAATACCTTTTGCAATAGCGTCAGTATCATTGGCGCTGCGAACCAGCACGGCGTCACCGCGATCAAAATCGCCTTGTACATCAACAATGCCTGAACTTAATAACGAGGCACCGTTCTCAATTAATGCTTTTTCAGCACCTTCATCAACCAATATTTCACCCTGGGCAACCAAGGTATGTCTTAACCAATGCTTTTTGTTGCTAATTGGATCAGATTGGCGACGGAATAATGTGCCGGGGATGTCACCTTGTAACAACGATTCAAAGGTTTCACCTTTGCGACCGTTGACTATGTAGGTATCGATACCATGGGAAGTGGCTTTCTCAGCGGCTTCAACTTTGGTCCGCATACCACCAGTACCTACAGAACTCACAGAACCACCGGCAAGTGAGTAAATACTTTCGTCAATTTGTTCAACCACCGGTATTTTCTTGGCGTCCGGGTTCAGGTTGGGATCGGAATCGTACAGGCCATCGATGTCTGAACAAATAAACAGAGCGTCAGCGTCGACTAACGTGGCTACCATGGCTGACAAGTTGTCGTTGTCGCCTACTTTCATTTCGTCGGTAGCCAGAGCATCGTTTTCATTTACCACAGGTAAAATGTTGTGCTCTAACAATCTGTTTAAGGTGTTTTTAATACTTACGTAGCGAGCGCGGTCGCGTAAGTCACTGTGTGTCATTAACAACTGGGCGCAGGGGGAATCAAAGAAGCGCGACCAGTAGCCCATCATTTCATTCTGACCGACGGCTGACATTGCTTTGCGTACGGCTACAGGAACTTTCTTGTGTTCAAAGTTAATATGCTTGCGTCCGGCAGCGACACTGCCCGATGACACTAAGACAACTTCTTGTCCGCGTTCGCGGCATTCGTTAATAAAACGAGCGATGGGTAAAAGGTATTTGGTACTAACCCCAGTTTCATCTGGCGCGATGAGCGCACTCCCCACTTTCAGTACGGCTCTTCGCCAGGATGGCGCTTTCATAGAGACTCCCTTTTGTTGAATTCGTTAGTAGTCTAACAGATTGGCTGTCTAAGCTCCAGTGAGGCTCATAAGCCATACCTATTGTCAATATATTAGACAATAATTTAGATTGACAAGAAAAAAGAGCATTCTTTAAAAAAGATTACTGAGACAATTACTTCTCGGGAGGAGTATAGCCCTCTATTTGGGGATCTTTGCCTTCAAATAAAAAGGCCGTCATTTGGGCTTCAAGAAATTCGCGATCAGATGGATCCATCATATTTAGTCGCTTTTCATTAATCAGCATGGTCTGTTTCTTTTGCCATTCAGCCCAGGCTTCTTTTGATATGTTATTAAAAATTCGTTCGCCCAGTTCACCGGGGTAAAGCTGAAAGTCCAGTCCCTCGGCTTCTTTCTGATAATGCTGGCAAAATACGGTACGACTCATGTTGTACTCACTTATTGGTCATTAATTGTTTCATCAGTCTAACGGTTGGTGCAGCAAAGCCCAAGTCCTTATCGGTGTCAGGTTCTACCCAGAGGTGCTGGTTTTCGTTAAGCTGAGTTTCAGCGGGAACGACGTCTATCAGCAGAGGGTAGCAATCCAGATGAAAATGGCTGAAGGTGTGCCTGAAACCGTGCAACTGTTGGCGGCTATGCTCAGTTAACCCGTACTGCCTGATCACTGAGGGCACTTCTGTTTCTTCTGAGCTTTGAGGGAAACACCACAGTCCTCCCCAAATACCTGTTTGCGGTCTTTTCTCCAATAACAACTGACCCTGGTGGCGGAAAAGCAGCATATGCGTTGCCTTGACTGGCTTGGCTTTTTTTGGCTTCTTACCCGGGTACTGTGCCATTGTATTCTTTGCTTTGGCTAAACAAGTATTGTTGACGGGACATTGCTCGCAGAGCGGCTTAGTTCGGGTGCATATCATTGCACCGATATCCATCATGGCTTGATTATAGGCACCAGAGTCACTCTCAGGAGTAAGCTCTTCGCTGAGTTGCCAGAGCTCTTTTAATACACTGGTTTTACCCGGCCAACCTGCGACAGCAAAGTGGCGGGCTAAGACACGTTTAACATTGCCATCTAAAATTGGAGCGTACTCACCATGCCCAAGTGAACGAATAGCGCCTGCTGTCGAACGACCAATACCGGGTAATTCTTCAAGCTCATGAACTTTTTTAGGAAACTTACCGTTAAAACGGGTGCAAATGATTTTTGCGGTTTTATGAAGGTTACGGGCGCGGGCATAGTAGCCTAAACCTGTCCATAAGTTCAGTACTCGGTCTTGCGGAGCCTCGGCTAATGCTTGAACTGTGGGAAATGTCTCCATAAAACGTTCGAAGTACGGAATAACGGTGGTGACCTGGGTTTGTTGGAGCATGATTTCTGAAACCCAGACACGGTATGGGGTGACATTTTTCTGCCAGGGAAGATGCTTGCGACCATGCTGTTGAAACCAGCGAAGGACTTGAGAGCTGAATGTTTGAGTCAACTGTAAATCTCTGCAAATAAAAATGACTAATTTCAAGAATGTACTATTCTTTATGACATACACAGTGTCTCATATTCCGAGCATGATTGTTATTGCAATTAAAAGGAGCTTTGCAATGAAAACCTTAAACCTAATTACTTTATCTTTGCTTACCGCCGGGTTAACTGCTCCGGTTTTTGCACAGCAGACTGAGGTTGAGCAAAACGACTTTTATCTGGGTGCGCGTTTGGGCGTATTTTCTGCTGATGATGATCGCGTTGCGGTCAAAAATGAGCAGTTATTTTTTGTTGATGACGGTTTCAAAACCATCACCTCAGGTATTGAAGCTGGCATGATGTTTACTGAGGCATGGGAAGCCCGTATCTATTACGATTACATGGAAGCTGACTTAGTTGGCGGCGGCGATGGCTATGGCGACAGCTATGGTGTTGATGCGCTGTATCACTTCAATAACAGCTTTTATGCCGGTTTAGGTGTGAATAACACTGAAATTGGTGATGTAACCGATGTCGCAGCTCGCCTGACCCTGGGTCACCGTAGCTTTATTAACGATAACCTGGCGTGGCGGATTGAAGGTGGAGCCCAGCGTGGTTGGGAAGAAGACTACACCGAAATGTTTGCAAACATTGGTTTGCAGTGGTTCTTCGGCGGCCGCGATACAAGCCCTGAGCCAAGACCACGTCCTGAACCACAGCCAGAACCTCAACAAGCAGCACCTGAGCCTGAATCAGAGCCTGTAGATTCAGACGGTGACGGCGTTGTTGACTCTAAAGACAATTGCGCAAATACGCCTAAGAATTACTCAGTGGATGAAAACGGTTGTATTTTATACGAAAACGAGACTATCACTGAAGAGTTACTCGTTGAGTTTGACCTGAATTCATCTGAGATTCGTAGTGGCGAACGTAACGATATCGAGGAAATGGCGGAGTTCATGAAAGAGCATCCACAACTCGATATTACTATTCATGGACACACCGACAGCACAGGTGAAGCTGAGTACAACCAGTGGTTGTCTGAACGTCGTGCAGAAACTGTTGCCAACGCATTGGTTGAAAAGCATGGTATCGCCAGAAGCCGAGTGGACTTTAAAGGACACGGTGAGTCTCAGCCTAGAGTTCGTGAAGACAGTGCGGCTGACCGCCAGAAAAACCGTCGCATTGAAGCAACATTGAAAGTTGTTAACCGTGTACCTAAAACACGTTAATACCAATTGTATTGATTGCTTGAAATAGCGATAATAGCTCTACTGTAAACAGGCCTGATTTTTCAGGCCTGTTTTTTTGGTATTAGCTAAGTCACTAATTGTCAGGAAAGTCATGAGCCAGTTTAAAAGTGCCGAAGAAGCCGCAGCAGCCGGTAAATATGTCAGAACGGTTCGCAGTTTCGTTAAAAGAGAAGGACGACTGACAAAAGGACAAGCGGCAGCTATTGAGCGCCTTTGGCCTTCAATAGGATTATCTCTAGATAATGGACGACTGGATCTGACGACCGTTTTTGGCCGTGAAGCTCCGGTTACGCTGGAAATTGGTTTTGGTATGGGCCATTCTTTGGTCGAAATGGCAGCTAATGCTCCCGAGCGAAATTTCATCGGAATTGAAGTGCACGAACCGGGAGTTGGAGCCTGTCTTATGGCGGCCGGAGAGGCCAAAGTCGAGAACCTCAGAGTGTTTCATGAAGATGCCGTTGAGGTTTTGAAGCAGAGTATTCCAGACGGAAGCCTGAATTGTGTTCAAATTTTCTTTCCCGACCCATGGCATAAAAAGCGCCATCATAAGCGTCGTATTGTGCAACCGGAATTTGTTCAGTTGCTCATTCAGAAAATTGAGAAGGGCGGTATTATTCATCTTGCAACAGACTGGGGGAACTACGCGGAACATATGTTGGAGGTGCTGAATGGCACACCTCAACTAAGCAATCGTTCCTCGTCCGGTGATTATGTACCACGTCCAGAGAGCCGGCCAAAAACCAAATTTGAACGTCGTGGAGAAGGAAAAGGCCATGGCGTTTGGGATTTACAGTTTCAGGTCAAATAAGGCGGCTGATGCTTCTGGGTTAATCCAGAAGCGTATCCAAAACTGAGTTTAAGAATCGGTGACCGCGTTGAGTTAACTGCCAACTGTGCGCATCTTCAGTTACCAGCTCCAGTGATTTTGCGTGAGTTAATTGTTCTGAGGCTAAGTCGGAAGAGAGTCCGGTCGTCTTCTCAAAGTTATTTTTATTCACGGGCTCCAGCAGACGAAATTGATTCATAAAGAATTCAAACGGCCGATCGTCAATTGGTACCTCTTTTAGCTGATAGCGTAACGCTTTGGTTAAATCCAGATAACCTTTCGGGTGTTTTACTTTCTCGCAACGGAAAATTTTATTCTGCTGCGGCAGTGTTATTTTGCTATGTGCTCCACAGCCAACGCCTAAATAGTCACCGTACTGCCAGTAGTTACGGTTATGACGGCTTTGATGACCTTGTTTAGCGTAAGCGCTGACTTCGTATTGGTGATAACCCGCTGCTTGCAGAAGCTGATGCCCCTGTTGGTAGATTTCCCACAAGGTATCGTCATCCGGCAACTCTGGCGGTTGGCTTGCGAATAATGTATTGGGTTCAATAGTTAACTGATACCAGGAAATATGCGGTGGCTGCAGTGCAATGACCTGACGCAAATCGTCCAGCGCCATTTCGACAGTCTGGTCTGGCAAGCCGTGCATAAGATCCAGATTAAAGCTGGACAGGGGCAGCTCGCGGGCATGAGTTGCAGCGTCTATTGCCTGCTGTGGGTTATGAATACGGCCAAGACGTTGTAACTGATGTTCCTGCAAACTTTGAATTCCAATAGACAGGCGATTAATACCTGCAGCAACGAAGGCGGAAAACTTTTCAGTTTCAAAGGTACCGGGGTTGGCTTCCATGGTGACTTCGCAGTCGGAGCTGAGCGTAATAGTTGCCCGAACGCCGTCCATTAATTGCTGTATAGCCTGTGCAGATAGTACGCTGGGCGTGCCGCCGCCAATAAATATGGACTGTATCTCCCGGTCTTGTACCCACTCCGTATCGGCTCGTAAATCTTCTAAAAGCCGACCGACATAGCTTGCCTCCGGCACATTGCCGGTTAACTTATGAGAGTTAAAGTCGCAATAAGGACATTTCTGGATACACCATGGAATATGTATATAAAGTGACAGCGGTGGCAATGTCAGTTGAGTGTTCATTCGGTTAACTGCTCAAGTAACTGTTCTAACGCCTGCCCGCGATGACTGAGTGCCTGCTTTTCTGTTTTACTTAGTTGGGCGGCGGAACAGTCTTTATCTTTTACCCAGAAGATCGGGTCGTAACCAAAACCCTCTTCACCTAAGGGTTGAGTCAATATCTGCCCATCCCAGCGGCCCTGACAAATAATGGGTGTTGGATCGTCCGCACTTTGCATATAAACCAGCACACAATAAAAACTGGCTTGTCTGTCACTCTCTTCAACCTGCTCTAAAGCCTGTAATAATTTACTGATATTGTCAGCGTCTGTTGCGTTGACACCGGCATAGCGCGCTGAATAAACACCCGGGGCACCATTTAATGCAGATACAGCTAATCCCGAATCATCGGCAATAGCTGGCAGACCGGTTTGCTGGCAGGCATGGCGCGCTTTAATAATGGCGTTTTCAACAAAGGTGGTACCGGTTTCGTCCGCTTCTGCAAAATCCCATTCTGATTGTGGACGGATTTGCCAGTGAGCTGTGGCCGTTGTTTGACTTAGCATGTGGCGTAGCTCGGTAACCTTCCCTTGATTGCCGGTAGCTAAGACTAAGGTTTTTTGTGGCGTCATAATACGAACCTGTACACTCATTAGTAACGGGCACAGGATATAGGTTTTTCGCGGCATTTGAAATCTTACATTAAGGTCTAAGTGAAACCTGTTATGATAAATACGCAGAGACAAAAATAAGGAGATTTTGTTTGGATTCGGCTAATACCCTGATTTTATTATGTGGTCTGCTGTTGGTTATCAGCATTTTAGCAGCTGTTGCATCGAATAGGCTAGGAGCACCGGTGCTACTCACCTTTTTGCTTGTCGGTATGCTTGCCGGCGAACAAGGTGTCTTAGGTGTCGAGTTCAACAATCCGGATATTGCTTTTTTTATTGGCTCTGCCGCTCTGGTGATCATTCTTTTCGATGGTGGAATGCGCACTCACCCCGAGCGCTTCAGGGTCGCTTTATGGCCCGCTATCAGTTTGGCAACCATTGGCGTTGCTTTAACTTGTACTTTAGTGGCTTCTTCGGCTGTTTACTGGTTTGGTTTGCCATGGCCTGCCGCTTTATTGATGGGAGCGATATTAAGCTCAACCGACGCTGCTGCGGTGTTTGGTATATTTCAGTCGCGCGGCTTGCAAATTAAAGACCGGGTCGCTTCAACACTTGAGATAGAGTCAGGTAGTAATGACCCGATGGCGGTTATTCTGACGTTAACAATGACCGGTGCCGTGGCAAGTGGTGATTTTCCGGACTGGTACTGGATAGGCCTCGATATTATCTGGCAGTTAATTGGAGGCCTGACGATAGGTTGGTTAGGCGGGCGACTATTTATTATCGCCGCTCGTAAATTGCCACTGAGCTTTAGTTTCTTCCCTCTATTAGCCATAGCATGTGCTATTTCGGTTTACGCGTTAACAGCAAAAGTACACGCCAGCGGCTTTTTAGCGGTTTATTTAATGGGCTTTGTCATTGGTAACGCCCGTTTGCCGCAACTGGTTCATATATTGCAGGTTCAGGATGGGTTGGCGTGGCTGAGCCAAATAGCGATGTTCCTTATCTTAGGACTGCTGGTGGTTCCTTCTTATTTAGTTGCAAACGCCCCGGTGGCCATCGGTATTGCCTTTACTTTAATTTTTATTGCCCGGCCTTTAGCCGTGGTGGTGAGCTTACTGCCCTTCAGCTTCCCATGGCGGGAACAAGTGTTTATAAGCTGGGTTGGGTTAAGAGGTGCGGTTCCTATTATTTTGGCGTTATTCCCCTGGCTAAGCGGGGTACCCAACCAAGAGCTGTATTTCGACATTGCTTTTGTGGTGGTGATGATTTCACTCATTATTCAGGGCTGGAGCATTTCACCGGTAGCGCGTTGGTTGGGGTTGGAAGTTCCGCTAAAAGCAAAACCACAGCAACGTATGCCATTATCATCGGTGCCCAGTAAAGAGGCGTTAGAGGTCTGGCTTTATCATATAGATAAAAACTCACCGGCTTGTGACCATACCTGGAAGGAGCTGAAGTTAACGGCGCCTGCGACCTTCGTCGGACTTATTCGCGACGGTGAATGGCTTCAGCCTGAAACTCAACCTACCGTGGAAGAAGGGGACGGTTTGTTGGTGGCGGCAACTGTTAATGATATTGACGAGGTGAGCCGTATTTTAGCGTCAGGTGGTAAAGGGCTACAGGTATCTGAAAAAGACTTCTTCGGTGACTTTACCTTACGTGGCGATCTCACTCTGGCCGATGTTGGTAGCTTTTACCCTGTAGGTGAGCTAGATGAAGGTTTATTAAGTACAACAATATCCGATTACTTCCTACTGAAGTTTCACCGACGCGTGGTTATAGGTGACATGATACGCTTGGGTGATGTTATTCTGACCGTACGACAAGTCAGCGATAAAGGCGATATTCAGTCTATTGGTGTGAAGCCGGTAACCGTTTAGCTTAGTCGTTTAACCAGAATTCCTGATTAAATTTAAGCGTTTGTTGCTCGCCAATTTGAATGGTAAAACGCAAGGTTTCCGCATTGGTATAGTCAAACTGCGCCAGATAGTAATTGGCGTCACCTTCTTTCACATGCTGGAATTCAAGAGTCTGAACTTGTCCGAGTGGATTGATGGCACGCCCGGTAACGCCTGGCGTTACCGATTGTTGGGTATCTTTATCTAGTACAGCAATGTTGAGCACCCCCATAGAAGCGCTGCGGGTCAGATTGTATTGAGTCGCGATAGCCGGTGACAAGAAAGTGGAGGTAAAGGCGCTGTAATGAACATCCCACTGACCAAGCGTTTGCTTTTGTTCAGCCATTACATTCGCTGAAAACAGTATAGCTGTGGTCAGTAGCGCTTTAATAAAGAAGGTTCTGCTCATAACCTTTCCTCCACTAAGTTGTTTATACACCAATTAATATACGTAAGAATTGCAGTGCAATAATGACGACCAGAACCGATAAGTCCAGTCCTCCAATGGGCGGAATCACCTTGCGTACAGGTGCCAATAGAGGGTCGGTAATTTGATGCAACATGGCCTCTACCGGGTTATACCCTTGCGAGAACCAACTCAGTATTGCACGTATGATCAATACCCAAAACAACATTGACAGAAGGCTGCTTACGGCAGTAAGCACCCCTTGAATAACGATGACCAGAGGACCGACAGCTAACCCATTAAGCCAGACCAGGGCGAATACTTTCAGCATGCCTAATGCAAGCGCAAATACCAGACTGGCAGTATCCAGTTTACCAACCATTGGCATAAAACTGCGTAATGGGCCGACGACGGGCTGTGTGGCTTTATAGACAAACTGGCTCACCGGATTATAGAAGTCCGCTTGAGTTAATTGCATCCAAAGTCGCAATAAAACAATAACCAGGTAGAGATCAATTAACGTTGCAACTAAAAACGTAAGGGCGCTATTCATAGTGACTCCTAAAAGAGTTTCGCCATTTCTTGATTACGGTTAACAGCAGCTTTTACTGCTTTTGCCGAAATGCCGTGTAAATCTGAACCTTGGTATGCTTCAACACCTTTGGCCGTTGAGCCGCCTTTGCTGGTTACTTGTTTGCGCAAGTCTTCCAGCGACAATTCACTTTCTTTGGCCATTTGAGCGGCACCTAAGCAAGTTTGCTGAACCATAGCGCGGGCTTTTTCGGCATCAAAACCAAGTTCGGTTGCCGCTTTTGCCAGGCTGTCCATAAACTCGAAAAAGTAAGCTGGTCCGCTGCCTGCCACGGCACCAAGAATATCGAGTTGGTCTTCATCACTGACCCAGAGAGTTTCGCCAACACCGTTAAAAGCTTCGGTTACGAAACTTTTGTCCGCATCGTTAACGGAATCATCAGTAACTAAACCAGACATGCCCTGACCCACCAGTGACGGGGTATTCGGCATAACCCGGATAATACGGATGTTTTCGCCTAAATACTCGCGGTATTTTGGGATACGAATACCTGCTGCAATGGTGATAATTAATTTGTCAGTCAGGTTGTGAACGTTTTCGCGTAAGTGAGCGCAAACTTCTGCCATTAACTGAGGCTTAACCGACAGTACAATGGCATCCGCGTTGTTCACCACTTCCAGATTGTCATTGCTGGTATTCACGCCAAGCTGGGACTTCATTTTCTCTAATTTGGCATCGCTGGGGTTACTTACCCAAACTTTGTCAGCAGGGTAACCGCTTTTGCACATACCACCGACAATGCTTTGTGTCATGTTTCCTGCGCCGATAAAGGCAATATTGCGAATGTCGTTCATTAGGACTCCCGTTCTCCAAAAATTGCTGTTCCAATACGTACCATGTTAGCACCCTCAAGCACTGCTTGTCGCATATCGCCTGACATCCCCATGGATAAGGTATCTATTTGCTCACCATAGGCTTGTTGCAGTTGCTCATAAAGGCGAAACATGGACTGAAAGCTTTGCTTGCGTTGTTCTTCAGTCGTTCCTGCTTTGAGTATGGTCATTAAGCCGCGTAATTTAAGTTTAGGGCAGTTCATAACATACTCTGCTAATGCCTCAACGTGTTCTGGCATCAAACCCGACTTGTTGTCATCGTCATCAATATTCACCTGTAGCAAAACATTGAGTTGCTCGAGGTCGTCGGGGCGCTGCTCATTCAAACGGCGCGCAATTTTTTCGCGTTCCACGCTCTGTACCCAGTTAAAATGCTGGGAGATATCTTTGGTTTTATTGGACTGAACCGGACCAATAAAGTGCCATTGCACAGGCTCAGGTACCTGTTCTTTTAACTGAGTTATTTTATCAACGGCTTCCTGAACATAGTTTTCCCCGAAATGCATCTGTCCGGCCTGAATGGCAGCTTGTATCGCTTGCAAAGAGTGCTTTTTACTTACGGCGAGCAATCTCACGGACTGTCCGTGTGGCGACTCTTCGGCTAAAATCTGCAATTGCTGACGTATTTCCGCAAGATTATTTGTTATCTTTTCTGATACCTTAGTTGTCATTGCCACCGTCATCTCACTTATTCAGGGATAAGAAATATGAATGTTAACGAATTACTGGCCTTTAGTGTGAAGCAAAATGCCTCGGATTTACATTTGTCTTCCGGCAGCGTTCCTATGATTAGAGTGGATGGGGACATTCGTCCGTTAAATCAACCCGAACACCAGCCGGATGAGCTAAAAGACATGTTGTTTGAGGTAATGAGCAAAGGTCAGTGGCAGGAGTTTGAAGAAAAGTTTGAGTGTGACTTTTCGTTTGAAATAGAAGGTGTCGCCCGCTTCCGCGCAAACGTTTTTACCCAGCGTAAAGGTATTGCTGCCGCGTTTCGGATGATACCAAGCGAAGTCACCACTTTAGAGCAACTGGATGCTCCGGAAATATTTAAGGACATTGTCAGTGCCAACCGGGGGTTAGTGTTAGTAACCGGACCGACTGGCTCTGGTAAATCAACCACATTGGCGGCCATGGTTAATTATTTGAATCAAAACCGCTCGTTGCATATTTTAACCATTGAAGACCCCATAGAATTCGTTCACGACAACCAAAAAAGCCTGGTCAGCCAACGCGAAGTGCACAGAGATACACGCAGTTTTAGTGCAGCTTTGCGGTCAGCTTTGCGCGAAGACCCCGATGTTATTCTGGTGGGCGAAATGCGTGACCTGGAAACGATTCGCTTAGCCATGACAGCGGCAGAAACGGGGCACTTGGTGTTAGGTACCTTACATACAACGTCGGCGCCAAAAACCATCGATCGTATTATCGATGTGTTCCCGGGAGACGATAAACCTATGATCCGTTCCATGTTGTCGGAATCTTTACGTGCAGTTATCTCTCAGAGTCTGCTTAAACGTGTTGGCGGTGGTCGTGTCGCCGCACATGAAATCATGCTGTCATCTCCGGCAATTAAAAACCTCATTCGGGAAGATAAAGTGGCGCAAATGTATTCATCCATTCAGACCGGATCAGAACGTGGAATGCAGACGTTAGATCAGGCCCTCAAGAAATTGGTCGCCCGTGGCGATATAGAAGCAGAAGAAGCTCGTCGCTGTGCGGTGAATAAAGAGGATTTCTAATGCGGATACGGAGTGTTTGGTTATTTCTTTTGCTGGTTGTGGCATGTGGTGCATCGGCACAGCAAACAACTCGGGTAGCTTTTGGCTGCTGCATTGACCATACCAAGCGGCAGAATATTTGGGACGCCATTAATCATGCGCAGCCGGAAGTGTTTGTGTTTTTGGGCGACACGGTGGACGTCGATGCAGACGACATGGAAGATTTGCTGGATGCCTACGAGGTGTTTAATCGTTATCGCGGCCCACGAGTTCTGCGCCGCAATTCGGCGGTAATGTCTGTCTGGAACCGCAAGGATTACAGTCTGGATGGCAAAAGTGGGAAGAATAATCCGAACCGCTATGCTGTTCGCAACCATTTTCTGACGTTCTGGCGCGAACCGGTGACCTCAGAGCGCCTTTTCCAAGAGCATGGAATAGCTAAAAGTGTCGTTTTTGGCACTGAACCACAACGAGTACAGGTTATTGTACTGGACGGTCGCTGGAACCGGGATCCTCTAAATACCGTCGGCTGGCTGGAGCAGCAGACGCGTCGGTTTAATGCAGAACTGGGACCCTATCAACCGAATAATAGCGGCAATTTATTGGGTGATGAACAGTGGCAATGGCTTGCTGAGCAATTAAAAAAACCGGCGGAAGTCCGCATTCTTATGAGTGCCACACCCATATTGTCTCCGGCAAATGGCTACGATAGCTGGGCACTTTATCAGCGTGAACTAACTCGGTTAAAGAAATTACTGATGGAACTGCAACCCTCAGGGCTATTGCTGGCCAGTGGCGACAGGTTGTTCGGGGAGTTTGCTCAGTCTGGTGAATTTTTATCATACCCTTTATGGCAGGTGACGCCCGGTACCATCAACTTTGAAGGGGAAAGTCCTTATCAGTCCCACTATCGTGATGGTAAGGCGTTCACAGAAAGTCGTTATGGCCAGATTGAAGTGATATGGAAAGAGCAGCCGGAGTTGGTTTTAACACTCAGAGATGTTGATGGCCGGCCACTCGATAGTCGTCGTATTCCTCTTAGTCAGTTACAACCAAAGTAGGTGGCCTGCGGTGTTTCGTCGCCTGTTCGTAGGCGAATGCGGCTTCTATGAGTGTGGCTTCAGAACGCGCGCCGGCAAAAAAGCTCATGCCAACGGGCAGAGCGGGTTCGTTACCAATCTGAATGTAACCCATAGGCACAGAGATGTGTGGATAACCGGCAACGGCAGCAGGCGAACTGGCCGAGCCTGAGTAGTGATCGCCGTTCACATGATCAATCTTCCAGGCTGGGGTTGTTGTTGGCGCTATCAATACGTCCAGATTATGCTTTTCAAGCATAGCGTCGATACCTTCTTTGCCCGCGAGTCTCTTATTGTTTTTCAAAGCTTTTAGATAAGCAGCTTTATTATCCTGAGCATTGGCCATTTCAAACAGCTCTTGACCAAACAAGGCGAGCTCCTGTTTACCTAGCTGCTGATTGGCTTCAATTAAGTCGCTCAGGTTGTCATAGGGCAAATCGGTGCTGTCCAGGTAGGTTGCGATATCTTGCTTGAACTCATAAAGTAGTACCGTAAATTCATCACTGCCGTAGTCTCCATAGGTAGGCATTTCCACATCAATGACTTCGGCGCCCTGAGCCTTCAATACTTGCAGTTGTTGTTCAAACTGAGCATCCAGTAATTCGTTGTACCCCATTAAATTTCGAACAACCCCAATACGTTTGCCTTTGAGCCCATCTGTTTTTAGGTGCGAAGCGAAGGTTGTTTCTGCACGGTAGCTTGCGGGGTCTTGTGGATCGTAAGCCTGCATTGCATCCAGCATTAAGGCGGCACCGGTCACGCTTCGGGCCATTGGACCAGCGGTATCCTGACTGTGCGCTATAGGAATAATGCCATCTCGACTGATGAGACCTAGGGTCGGCTTGATAGTGACAATTCCGTTAACAGCTGCGGGGCAAGTTAATGAGCCATCGGTCTCGGTACCAACGGCAAGCGCGGTTAAGTCAGCTGCAACCGCTGCGGCAGATCCGGAACTGGAGCCACAGGTTGAGCGGGTTCTGTCGTAAGGGTTTACTGCCTGGCCGCCAATGGCACTCCAACCAGAGCTTGATCGAGTCGAGCGGAAATTAGCCCATTCGCTTAAGTTTGCCTTTCCCAGAATAATGGCTCCGGCGTCATGCAGTTGTTGTACAAGAAAAGCATTATCCTGCGGGTAATTTTTGGCGAACAGCAGAGAGCCTGCGGTATTAGCCATGCCGTCAGCCGTATCAATATTGTCTTTTAAAAGAACCGGAATACCGTGTAGCGGACCACGAACCTTGCCTGCGCGGCGTTCTTTATCAAGTCGTCTTGCATCAGCCAGAGCATTTTTGTTAACGCTGTTTACCGCACGTAAGTTAGCACCTTGCCTGTTATGTGACTTGATACGTTGAAGGTAATATTCCGTGAGTTGCTCTGCACTGAGTTGCCCGGAGCCCATAGCCGCCTGAAGTTCGGTTACGGAGGCGTCCTGCCAGACAAATTCTGTGCGCTCTTCAGGTGACACCTGGCAAGCGGATAAGGTTAAAATAAACAGAAATGCAACGAGTTGTCTCATGCTAAAACCCTTATTGTTTTTGTGTTTTCATAAAGTGGCATAACTTTTACCTTAAGGCGAGTCATGCGAATAAAAATCAGGTAAAATACCGGCAATTGTCGATAAAAAGCGGAACTGGCTAGCACTATGCGGGTATTAGGTATTGAAACGTCATGTGACGAAACGGGCATTGCGGTGTATGACACCGATAAAGGGCTACTTGCCCACCAGTTATACTCCCAGGTGAAACTGCACGCAGACTATGGCGGCGTCGTACCTGAACTGGCATCTCGTGACCACGTACGTAAAACCTTACCATTGATAAAAGCCGCGCTTAAAGAAGCCGGAATCTCACGTCGACAACTGGATGGTATTGCTTACACCATGGGGCCGGGGTTAGTGGGTGCTTTATTAGTTGGAGCTTGTATTGGTCGCAGTCTGGCCTTTGGCTGGAATTTGCCAGCTGTTGGGGTTCATCATATGGAAGGCCACTTGCTGGCGCCTATGCTGGAAGAAAACCAGCCCGAATTTCCTTTTGTCGCCTTGTTGGTTTCCGGCGGGCATACTCAACTGGTTCAAGTAAAAGGTATTGGTGACTATCATTTACTGGGTGAGTCGGTAGACGACGCGGCAGGCGAGGCTTTTGATAAAACAGCTAAGCTGATGGGGCTGGACTATCCCGGAGGCCCACGACTGGCTGCTCTGGCGGAACAGGGCAACAGCGATCGCTTTACTTTTCCCCGACCAATGACCGACAGGCCCGGGCTTAACTTTTCATTCAGTGGACTAAAAACCTCCGCCGCGAATACTCTGGCAGCCAATGACAACGATGAGCAGACCCTGGCGGATATTGCCCGGGCATTTGAAGATGCGGTGGTTGATACCTTAGTTATTAAATGCCGTCGTGCGCTAAAAGAAACCGGCTACAAGCGTCTGGTCGTTGCTGGCGGTGTGAGTGCCAATAAGCATTTACGCATGAAACTCGAAGGGTTATTACACAAGCAAAACGGTGAAGTGTTTTATCCCCGCACGGAGTTCTGTACCGACAACGGCGCCATGATTGCGTTAGCTGGTGCACTGCGTTTACAAGCGGGCGAGCGGGAGCCACTGACCGTCAAAACGCACCCCAGATGGCCGATGACAGAGCTGAAACCAATGGCTGCGCCTAGCGACGCCGTTTAAAGGCTTTTTCCTCACCGGAGGACAAGCGCAAAATATTGGCCTGATGACGCCAGAGTATCAATAGCGAAATCATAATAACCGGCACTGTGTACTGGGGCTTTATCCAATAGGCATAAAAGGGCGCCAGACAAACAGTTACTAATGCCGCCAGCGATGATACCCGGCTGATACGAAAAACCACTAACCAGGTCGCAATAAGCAATAAAGCCATTTCCCAGGCCACCGGAAACATCGCACCTAAGGCAGTAGCAACAGCTTTGCCGCCACGGAAATGGAAGTATAGCGGGAAGATGTGACCAAGGCAGGCCGCAACCGCGATTAACCCCAGAAAAAACGGCTCTATGCCCAGAAAATACGATCCCCAGACTGGAACCATGCCTTTTAAAACATCAAACCAGAGGGTTAGTAATGCCGGAATTTTTCCACCGACACGGTAGACGTTGGTGGCTCCCGGATTCCCCGAGCCTTCTTTGCGAGGATCAGGCAGGCCCCATAACCGACAGATAACCACAGCGCTACTGATTGAGCCCAGAAGATAGGCTGAAAGAATCATCAGTAAAGTAAGCGCTGTCATGGGGTACGAATCCCTCGTTGGTTAAGGTAGACTGCGATTAAAAGTCAATGCCCTTAGGATAAGCGGTTTTTTGGGCAATTACCACGGGTTAACAAAAATGGAACAAGCAGATATCGATGTCGTTAGTATAGAAGGCTTAACCGTTGAGACCATCATTGGTGTCTATGACTGGGAAAAAGAAAAGAAACAGCAGTTGGTGCTGGATATTCAGATGAGCTGGGACAATCAGCGCGCAGCGACCACCGACAATATCGATGACGCTTTAGACTATGCGTTGGTAAGCGAACGAGTGTCGGCCTGGGTAGCTGAAAAACCGCGTCAGCTCATAGAGACGGTTGCGGAAGGCGTTGCCGGCCTTATTTTGAATGAATTCGGAGTACAAAATGTTGAAGTTCGGGTTGCTAAACCGGGTGCGGTAGCGAATGCACGAACGGTTGCGGTTACCGTTCGCCGAAGCCTTTTTGATAGCCCGTTTGGTTAAGAGGAAACGTCGTGGCCAGAGTGTTTCTCGGAGTAGGCTCGAATACCGATCGTGAAAAGCACATTCGGGCCGGATTAGAAGCCATCGCAAAAAGTTTTGTATGGCAACAGCGCTCAAGAATCTTCCGCAGTGCAGCGGTAGGGTTCTCCGGAAGTGACTTTTACAATCTGGTGGTCGAGGTAGAAAGCGACCTTTCTGTTACCGAAGTTCTGGCCGAATGTAAGCGCATTGAGCAGGAAAACGGACGGGTTCCGGGTAGTGCCAAGTTCAGCCCGCGAACCTTAGATATTGATGTGCTGTTGTACGACGATATCATTCGGGAGCAACAACCGCAGTTACCCCGAGGCGAAATCCTTGAAAATGCTTTTGTGCTCTGGCCATTGGCGGAAATCGCAGGAAACCGCTTGCACCCGCTTTTAAATGTAAGTTATCAGCAGTTGTGGGAACAATATCAGCAGACCCATAAAGACTCGCCGCAACAATTAGAGCCTATTAGTGACACTCATTGGTTGGTAGATTAGTTAAGCGCTTCTGCGAGTATTTGTTCACGTTGCTCGTGTAAAGCATCTCCCAGGGCTTTACCGGTATACCCCTGCTGTTGCAGAGCCTGGGCATTAAGCGCTGCGGCTTCTTTTGCTCCTGAATTCAGCTTCTCATGCTGATCAGCAATGTTTTGCGATAGTTTCGTCTGGCTAAATTCAGCCTCCCTTAGCTGCAGCAACTGCGTTAGCTTTTCTGGGCGCCGCCAGTAGTCTATGTTTTTAAGAATTGCAGTTAATTGCGCTTTTTCAGGGAGCACCGACGCCGTAATGAAATATTCATGATTTCTAGCCAGCAAAGCGCAGTCACGGTAATGATTCGGTATGGCCAGCTTTCTGCAGAACTGCTTCAGGCTCTCAGGTGTTGCCTGCTCTATAAAAAGGCTGGCGAATCGCAGCGTTGCTGACTCGGAATAAGCGGATGTTCTTTGTAAACGTTGCAGCTGCGAATCATCGGCAGTTATGCCGGGTAACACCTGAGAAAGCGCCTGGATATCCTTAAGCAGAGCTAGAAAGACGGCTGGCGTTTGGGTCAACAGAGATTTCTCCCATTCCCGCCAGACCCTTTCAGGGACTAAGTGACTGAGTTCCTGGCTGGCAGACATGTCTCTCAGCAACTGTTCGGTTTCTTCTGCAACGGTAAAACCCAAGTGAGCAAATCGTGCGGCGAAACGAGCCACTCTTAATACGCGCAAAGGGTCCTCGGTAAAAGCCTCAGAAACATGGCGTAACTTGCGCGCTTTAATATCTTGCACGCCATTGTATGGATCGACTATTTCACCGCCCTCGCTTTGCGCAATGGCGTTAATGGTTAAATCACGACGAGCTAAATCATCTTCCAGAGTCACATCCGGTGAAGCATAAACCTCAAAGCTGGTGTGGCCTTTTCCCGATTTTCGCTCAGTACGGGCCAATGCGTACTCTTCTCGGGTACTAGGGTGCAGGAACACAGGGAAGTCTTTACCGACCTGCTGAAATCCTTGATTCAGTAACTCTTCGGCGCGGGCACCGACCACTACCCAGTCGCGTTCATGTACGGGTAATTTAAGGAGTTTGTCGCGTACTGCGCCACCGACTAAGTATACGTCCACTGTTCACCTCAACTTTGTTTGGCATGATCATGTCGAATCACTGGTCGATGTGCAAGCAAGTCGTTACACTGTTGAACAAATAATATTATCAGCACAGTAGCGGACCGATATGTATCAGAACTACTTTGGTCTTCAGGCAGAGCCTTTCTCCATTGCCCCGGACCCAAATTACCTTTACCTGAGTGAACGGCATCAGGAGGCCTTGGCGCATCTTACACAGGGGCTACAAGGCAGCGGTGGTTTTATTCTGTTAACCGGGGAAGTGGGCACAGGTAAAACCACGGTATCCAGAGCGTTACTGGAGCAGTTGCCCGAGTCAACGGAAACGGCATTCATCCTCAACCCTATGTTGAATGAAGATGAACTGCTTGCCAGCCTGTGCGATGAGTTTGGTATTCGTTATCAAAAGCGCTCTGCGACCCGTAAAACACTGACCGATAAGCTCAGCCAGTTTTTTCTGAAAGCTAATGATGATGGCCGCCAATGTGTGGTGCTCATTGATGAAGCTCAGCATTTGCGACCACAGGTTCTGGAACAGCTGAGGTTACTCACCAATTTAGAAACTCATGATCGTAAATTGCTTCGGGTCATTTTAATTGGTCAGCCGGAATTACAGGACTTACTGCGCCGACAGGAGCTTCGTCAACTGGCGCAGCGCATTACCGCCCGCTACCACATTCTGCCGCTGACAGAGCAGGACACGCAGCGCTATATTGCTTATCGATTGCAGGTGTCAGGGGCGAATAGACCATTGTTCACCGCCGCCGCGGCGCGTAAAGCACACCAGTTGACTCAAGGGATCCCTCGTTTGCTTAACCTGTATTGCGACCGCGCTTTGTTAGCGGCTTATACCGAATCGAGCTCTGAAGTTCAGCCGAAGCACTTGCAGCAAGCGCACAGCGAACTGAACGGTACAACGGGAACCGGCAGAGCAAGACAGCAACGTTCTCCTTTGTGGCGGTGGGCTGGCGCTTTTACGTTATTGGTTGCGGCAGCCGTTGGGAGTTATAGCATGGTTAAACAGACCACGGTGTTACCGCCAACGACTGATGCGGATCAGTATCTGGCGGCTAAATCATTAGCCAGTGTCTGGGGCTTGCCCGAACCATCAACGGAAGAAAACTTTTGTCAGTGGGTTCAACAGTATGATCTGGCGTGTCTTGAACTGAATCAAAGTTTGCAGCAGTTACGTCGCATTAATTATCCGGCGTTACTTTATAAGCGTGATAAAGAATTTGAGCTTATAACAGATGGTACTGCTATTGACACCAACGGCTGGAATGGTGCTTTTCTGATTTTGTATCAGCAGCCTTTTACAGAAAATGTTGAAGCTCATGAACAGTGGGTTCGTGAACAGCTTACCGAGCATTTAGGTTCAGAATGGCGGACAAAATCTTCCACAGAACAGTTGCAAGCGCTGCAAAGACGCCAGGGATTGCGTGTGACCGGGAAACTGGATGAAGCGACTATGGCCTGGTTGGCGTCGAGGGCGTCTGATTTTGGTCCCCGACTGAGTAAAGAGGGGTAACTGATGTCATCCATATTAAAAGCACTAAAACAACAGCAATCACCGCTATTAAAGCAAACCTCAGTGTTGGATTCGTCGTTGATGGCAAGCGATAGCGACAGGCGAAGCTGGGGTTGGCTGCTTTGGCCCGCGATGCTTGTCCTCGGCCTTGTGTTAGGCTCAGGCGCCGCCTGGTGGAGCACCAAAGAGCCAGCGACCGAAACTCGTTTTGCGGAAAATTTCAATTGGGGAGAACCCGTTAGTATCGAACCCGTTAATTGGGCTGCTGAACCTGAGCCTGAACCTCAGAAGGTAACAACACAGGATAATAATTCGGCTGAGCAGCCTGAAAGTGGTCAGGTTAACCAGACAGTTGAAACAGAAGCGCAACGTGAGGCGCTTGATCTCTCAAAAGTGTCACCGGATTTATTGCAACGCTTCGAAGCGGCGGTGAATGACACCAGCAGGGTTGATAATGAAAGTGATAAAAGCGTTATACCACCTTTAAGCGAATTATCTGATTCATTTCAGCGTCAGATACCTGCGTTTAGTTACGACAGCCACATGTATCGTTCCAGTGCCACCGAACGTTGGATAGAACTCAATGGGCAACGTTTATATCAAGGCGATGCGTTAGGGCCGTTAACCATACTGCGAATTGACCCACAGCGAGTGGTATTGGTTATGGATTCGCAAGCGTTTTACCAGAGTGCTTTAGAAAACTGGCAACCATAGAAAAGATTGACATCCCGCAAAGGGATTCATACTCTTGTGCGATAAAGTTCAAACAGGCGTTTGAATTATTCGTTTAAACGCCTGACAGATTCAACAAGAGGTAATGATATGGCTGACTACAGTGCCCCCCGCGACGATATGGACTTTGTGCTGCATGATGTTTTCCGTGTTGCTGATGACTGGCAACAAGCCCCGGAACTCGCAGACTTGATGGATGTAGAAACCGCAGGCGCGATCCTCGATGAAGGCGCGAAACTTGCCGAGAACCTGATTGCTCCAAATGCTCGCGAAGCGGATGAAGAAGGTGTGAAATTTGAAGGTGGTGTCGTCACCACGCCTAAAGGTTATAAAGAAAACTTTCGCCAGTTGGCTGAAGGGGGCTGGGTTGGTGTAACGGCAAACCCTGATTTTGGCGGTATGGGCTTGCCTAAATCATTATCCGCGCAATACGAAGAAATGCTATGCAGCGCCGATATCGCATTTTCCTTATACCCGGGGTTGACCTCCGGCGCGATCATGGCAATCAACTCACATGGCAGTGACGCACTGAAAAACCACTATTTACCGCGTATGGTATCCGGCGAGTGGACCGGTACGATGTGTCTGACTGAACCCCATGCGGGGACCGATTTAGGTATTATTCGAAGTAAAGCGATGCCAGCAGAAGATGGTAGCTTTGCTATCAGCGGAACCAAAATATTCATTACCGGTGGAGAGCATGATTTAGCTGAAAACATTGTGCATTTGGTGTTGGCAAAATTACCCGACGCACCCGCAGGTACAAAAGGTATTTCATTGTTTGTGGTGCCTAAGTTTTTATCAGACGAGCAAGGCAATCTGACCGAACGTAACGCTGTCAGTTGTGGCTCTATCGAACACAAGATGGGGATTCACGCGTCAGCTACCTGTGTCATGAACTTTGATGGCGCAAAAGGTTGGTTGGTCGGTGAGCCGCATCGCGGTTTACCAGCGATGTTCACTATGATGAACTACGAACGCCTAGGGGTGGGAATACAGGCCCTGGGCGCGGCCGAGCGCTCGTATCAGAATGCACTGGAATACGCAAAAGACCGCATTCAGGGTCGTGGTGCTAAGGCAACACGAGACGATAATGCCGAAGCCGACTCTCTTCTTGTGCATGGTGACGTGCGCAGAATGTTACTGACTATGAAGTCTCTCACTGAAGGCGGGCGTGCGTTTTCAACCTGGGTGGGTCAGCAGCTGGACCGTTCAAAGTACGCCGAAGATGAGCAAGTCAGACAAAAAGCAGACGCTATGGTCGCGTTATTAACGCCGGTTGCTAAAGCCTTTTTGACTGACACAGGACTGGAATCGACCATTCACGGTCAGCAGGTGTTTGGTGGTCATGGTTACGTCAGGGAATGGGGACAGGAGCAGTTGGTTCGTGATACCCGCATTGCGCAAATTTATGAAGGCACCAATGGTATTCAGGCACTGGATCTATTAGGACGGAAGGTGTTTGGTTCACAGGGGCAGTTGCTGAAACCTTTTAACGACGAAATTCAGCTCTTTTTAGATCAAACTGTAACCGGAAGCCATTGGTTAACGCAGCGCGAGCAGCTGCAGCAGGCTTTGAATATCTTAAATGGTGTCAGCGAAGAAGTTCTGCAAAAAGCAGCAGGCGATGAGAATCTGGTCAATAGTGTCGCGGTTGAGTATCTGCATCTGGTGGGTTATGTTTCATACGCTTACCTGTGGTTGAAGATGGCCATAGCGGCCGAACCATTGGTAAAAGATAAACCATACCTGGCAACTAAAGCAAAAACAGCTCGCTTCTATTTTGCGCGTATTCTGCCGCGTATTCATAGCCTGGCATTAGCGATAAAAGACGGAAGTCAGAGCCTTTACTTACATGATGACGATGAATTCTAAGAACGCAAAAGAACAAACAGATGGTGTACTGACGTTTTATCGTGACAGTCGGCGACCCCAGGCATGGGGTGGCTTCTTTTTAGCGATATGGATGGCCATTTATATTGGTGATGCGGTGGCTCTGTGGATTATTATCACTGGCGCACTGATAACAATGGCCGTTGTTATGGCAATAGTGGTGAAATTCAGGCCGCTGCAGCCAGCGGCTTTTTATAAGAACCATGAATTAACTGAAAAGCGATTAATTTTGCCGCCCAGAACTTACCAGCTGGAGCGCCCACCGGAATTGATTCAATACGAAAAGGATTTAGCTGGATTGAACTTTCTTGATGATAAAGGGCAGAGACATGAGATTATTGTCGTTCTGAATGAAACGCTTAAACGGCAATTAGAAGACTGGTCCATTTTCCTGAAAAGCGACTAGAAATAAAAAAAGCCAGCGAGAAGTCGCTGGCTTTTTGCTATCTATGACGCTGCTAGTCATCCAGAGATAACAGCGTGGCGTTACCACCAACAGCCGTAATATTGTCACTACGCGTTTTCTCGGTAATAAAACGAGTAAGGTAGTGTGGACCACCGGCTTTCGGCCCGGTACCGGACATACCGCGACCACCGAAGGGTTGCACACCGACAATGGCACCAATCTGGTTACGGTTAATATAAACGTTACCAACGTCAATGCGGCTTGCCACGTCGTAAGCAAAGGTTTCGTTTCGGCTGTGAATGCCGAAGGTCAAACCAAAGCCCGTGTTGTTGATGCTCTCGATAACTTCATCTATCTCGCTGGTTTTGAAACGGATAACGTGCAAAATTGGACCGAAGTTTTCCTTCACCAACTGACTGATACTGTCAATTTCTATCGCTGTTGGAGCAACAAAGGTGCCACCCATAGCGTAATCTGGCATTGGCGCACGGGCAATTAAACGACCCGCCTGTTGGATATCAGAAATATGCTGTTCCAGATTGGTTTTCGCAATACCGTCAATGACCGGGCCGACGTCAGTTTCATGTAACAATGGATCGCCAACCTGTAGCTCTTCCATTGCGCCCCGCAGCAAATCGATAACACGATCAGCAACGTCATCCTGCACAAAAAGGACGCGAAGCGCTGAGCATCGTTGTCCGGCACTTTGGAAGGCACTGGCAACCACATCGGTTACCACCTGTTCCGGCAGGGCGGTTGAATCAACCATCATGGCGTTTTGTCCGCCGGTTTCTGCTACTAATGGAACGATAGGGCCGGTGCGTGCCGCTAATGCACGGTTTATTGCCTGGGCGGTGTAGGTTGACCCGGTAAAGCAGACGCCTCCGATATCTTCCTGACTGGTCAGGTAACTACCAACTTCCGCACCGCTGCCTGGCATAAAGTGCAGCACATTACCAGGTATGCCGGCTTCCAGAGCAAGTTGTACGGCGCGGTAAGCAATGAGTCCCGTTTGTTCTGCTGGTTTGGCGATAACAGAGTTCCCGGTTACCAGAGCGGCTGCTACCTGGCCAACAAATATTGCCAACGGGAAGTTCCACGGGCTGATACAAATAAAGGTTCCACGACCTTCAACAAACAGCTCATTGTCCTCACCTGTGGGACCCGGCAACTGAATAGGGCCACCCATCAGTTCGCGCGCCTGATTCGCATAATAGCGACAGAAATCAACCGCTTCGCGAACCTCATCGATGCCATCCTGCAAGCCCTTTCCGGCTTCAACGGAACAGAGCGCAATCAATTCGTTGCGGTTGGCTTCCATTAAATCTGCGAATTTTTCTAAGCATTTTGCGCGCTCTTCAGTTGGTACATTGCGCCAGGACTTATAAGCGGCATTAGCACTTTGCAGCGCCTTCTCAGAAAGTTTTTTATCACCCCAGTAAATACGGCCAACTTGTTTGGCTGTTTCCTGCGGGCTGGTAATACTAACATGGTGGTCCGTTTCAATGGTCTTGCCATCTACGATGGGACCGCCTTGCCATTGTTTGTCGCGGTACTGCTGAACCGCTGCGATAAAATCATCTGCTTGTGAGTGAATATTCATATTCAATCCTAACGAATTTGTGCGATCCCCATACATTTGCGGGGGAAGTGGAATTTTGCTGTTTGCATACTTCTCGTAACCGGACGCGGTTTTCATTGGGTGCTCGACGAGCTCATTAACCGGCGTATCAGAGTCCAGTAGTTTATGGACAAATGACGAATTGGCGCCGTTCTCCAGCAACCGGCGAACTAAGTATGGCAGCAAATCTTTGTGAGGGCCTACGGGCGCGTATATCCGCACGACCATCCCCGGATTTTGTTCCATGATGGTGTCATACAGGCTGTCGCCCATGCCGTGCAAACGCTGATACTCAATGCGGCGCTGATGGCTTTCATTCATTTGTTGAATGGCCATAAAGGTCTGCGCATTGTGAGTGGCAAATTGTGGGTAAATTGCACCATCAGTATCGTCGCTCAATAAGTAGCGAGCACAGGCCAGATAAGAAATATCGCTGTGGGATTTGCGGGTAAACACCGGATAGCCAGGCAACCCGTTTTCCTGGGTCCACTTAATTTCGTTATCCCAGTATGCGCCTTTCACCAGTCGCACCGGGATTTCATCGCCACACTCTTTTGCCAACGAGGTTATCCAGCATAACGTCGGTAAGGCGCGCTTGGAATATGCCTGCACAACCAGACCAAATCGTGGCCAGCCTTTACAAACACCACTGCGGTAAACTTTCTCAAACAGCTCTAATGATAACTCATGGCGGTCGGCTTCTTCCGCGTCGATGGTCACCCCAACGTCCGCTTCTTTTGCCAGTTTAACTAAGTCCGTTAAGGTGGTCGCCAACTCAGTCAGCACTCGTTCATGACTCGATGCTTCATAACGAGGGTGCAGCGCCGACAACTTAATAGAAATTGTTGGTCGGGGCGCATCGGGATTATTAAACTCTTCTTTGGTGATGGTCTTGATTGAGTTGACGTATTGTTGCTTGTAATAGTCTGCATCTTTCGCGGTTAATGCAGCTTCGCCAAGCATGTCGTAGGCGTGAGTGTAGCCTTTGTCGCGATTGTCACGGCTTTCTTTCAAGGCCTCCTCAATACTACGGCCAAGGACAAACTGTTTACCCATAATCTGCATAGCGGTGTAGGTTGCTTTGCGGATAATCGGCTTGCCGAGTTTGCGGACTAAACGACGGAAAGCACCACGCGGTGTTTCCATGGCTTTGCCGGTAGGGTTAGTGACGCTATTGGTCAGAGCCAGCCCCCAGGTACCTGAGTTGACTAGCCAGGACGCACTCTGGCCCATGTGTTTCTGCCAATCTCCACCAGACAACTTATCCTGAATTAAAGCGTCTGCTGTATAGCCGTCCGGTATACGCAACAGTGCCTCGGCAAGACACATTAAAATGATACCTTCTTTGGTATCCAGACTGTATTCTTGCAGAAACGAGTCTACGACACCGTTATCTGCCTGTTCCCTTACCTGCTCAACTAATTTAGCTGCGCGCTCGGTAACTGCGCTAACCGTCTCATCATCGGCGGGAACCAGCGGCAGTAACTCACGCATATATTGGTCTTCTTCAACAATATAGTTGTCAGTAATCGCCTGCTGTAAGGACTTTAAATCCTCAGCCTGATGCTGTTTGGATAGCACCTCACTCGCTTTGAACATAGCATCTCCTGTCTAGCCAGGCCGAAGCTCGGCGTGCTTCCCCAACGTTGGGAATCGGCGCAAGTATAAGCTTATTTTTGCGCGGGTAAAGACCCTTTATGGTCCGATCTCACGGTGCAACTTTTCACCGTTAGTGTCAAGTGAACTAAATGCCCGTGTTTGTTGACCGTTAGCCGCCAAGCCAGTACCTTTAATCTAACTTATTAAACGCCTCGGAATCGATTTATGTCACAAGAAGTTGAGCTCAAGTTATTGATTGCTCCGGAACAACGAGAAAAAGTGCTCGAAGTCTGCCAGTTGCTGGCAGATGCTAATCAGGCAAAGCCTGGTAAAGAGCAGTTTGAACTCAAAAATGCGTACTTTGACACATCCGATTTACGTTTACGTCAGTTCGATATTGGACTACGCATACGTACCAATAAAGATCATAAAGAGCAAACGATAAAACTTGCGGGCCGAGTTATGGGAGGCATGCATCAAAGGCCGGAGTACAATATTGAAGTTGAAAGCGATAAACCCGACTTAACCCTGTTCGACAATGAAATATGGCCGGAAGATTTTCCGGTCTACGATATTCAGCGTGATTTAGATACTTTGTTTGTGACCGACTTTACTCGCACAAGATGGCGCCTGCCTAGTGGCGAAGGCGTTATTGAAATGGTCTTCGACGAAGGTTACATAGAGTCTGGTGAAAAGCGTGAACCGATAGCGGAAATTGAATTAGAAATGCAGGGCGGTTCTTTGGAAGAAGCATACCGTCTGGCGAACCAGTTAGTAAAAAAAGCCGGTGCACGCATTGGCTCTCTGAGCAAGGCCGCAAGAGGGTATCTACTGGCCGGCAAGAGTCTGCTGGAGCCTTTTACGCAAATGCATTATGTGTCGCTGCAGTCAGATTTTAATGTCGGACAGGCGCTTTACCGCTCGTTAGAATCGGGGGTTCGTCATTGGCAACACAACGAGGCGTGTCTCAATTTTCAGCCGAGTGTGCGGGCTGTCCAGGGAATGGCTGACGGCATTCAAATGGTAAGGGTTGTACTGGAGCAGTTGATTGAAAATGGCGTAGGCGAGCGTCGCTTGTTAACGAACATTTCGCAGATTACTAATAAACTTCAATGGTTGAAGCGTTTTGAGGGGCTGGACGAATTAACCGCTGAAGACGGCGCTTATCATCGTGCTCTTAAGCGCTACAGCAAGTTGTATGAATCTTTGGTGGACAGTCAGGAAGATGTTATCAGGTTGAGTGAAGTGACAGAGCTGGTTCATTCGGTAAGTTACCAGAAGACCGTACTTGAATTATCTGAGTTTCTTTTAAAAGAAGAAATGACAGAAGAGCTGGAACAGCCAGTGCTCCCCTGGAGTAGTCAACTTCTGAAAAGTGACTGGCAGTTGGTGCAGACCGCTTTTTCTGAGCATGAACGTCTAAACGAAGAGGGTTACCTTAAGCTGTTGACACCTTTGCAAAATAGCCTGCTTATGGGAACGTGTTTCGGGCATCTTTTTGACGCGGACTTAAGAGAAAGCTTCCGGCTTCCGTGGCAGGATCTGGCCAGAGGTATACGGGAGATTACTGCTCTGCATATTTTGCATGAGCGTATTCGTGAGCGGGACGATGAAATTGATGAAAAGTTGATTGAGTGGCAGAAAGTGCAGCGTGAATCCTTGCTAAAAGCACTGGAGTATTCACGCAAAGCCGCGCTGAAACGTGAACCCTACTGGCTGAATTAATAGTTATTATGCTGACAATTGATGAAAAACTCAGTTCAGAGAGCGAGGTCGCATGGCAACGTTTTCAAGAGGTAGCACCTGAGGTTGCTCTGAGTCGTGAGCAAGAGCAGCAACTTCGGGCGCTGGTTGCTGTCAGTCCTTTTATTGCAAGGGTTGCGGAAAAATACCCTGAGCATTTGATGGCCGACTTTTTTGTTGCAGATAGTACGACTGTGAAATTGCCTGACGCGACAGAATACGATAGCGCCATTACCGACGCTCTTGAGGCTTTAAATAACGAAGATACAGCCAAAAAGTGCCTGCGGCAGTTGCGCCATTGCTGGATGGCGAAACTTGCAGCAGCTGACATATTAAAGCAAATTTCGCTAAAGGAAGCATTGGTTCACTACAGTACCTTTGCCGATGCAGCAATAAGCAGAAGTTTGCAGTGGTTATTCGATCGCTTTGTTCAGCGTCATGGGAAACCTCTTGACGCTGACGGACAGCTACTGCCGTTATTGGTTATTGGTATGGGAAAGCTGGGGGGGGAAGAGCTCAACTTTTCTTCTGATATTGATCTTATTTTTGCGTTTCCGGAACAAGGGGAAACACAAGGTGCCGGGCGTAACCTCGAGCACGGCGTTTTTTATAAACGGCTGGCGCAATCACTTATCGGTTTATTGGATGAAGCAACTGCGGAAGGTCAGGTATTTCGGGTGGATATGCGCTTAAGACCTTTTGGTCAGTCAGGCCCGCTGGTGACCAGTATGAATGCGCTGGAGCATTATTACCAGGAACAAGGTCGGGACTGGGAACGGTATGCGATGGTTAAAGCGCGTATGATAGGTGCTGAGGAACAATATCAACACGCCTTCCAACAACTGATACGACCATTTGTTTATCGGCGTTATATTGATTTCGGGGCCATCGAAGCGCTACGAAAAATGAAGCTATTAATTACTCAGGAAACGCGTCGGCAGGGGGTTAAGAATAATATTAAGCTGGGGGCCGGTGGTATCCGCGAGGTTGAGTTTATTGTTCAGGCTCATCAGCTTATCCGCGGTGGTCAGGAAAAGTCATTACAGACCCGCTCAATTTATCAGGCAATGGACGAGCTGACGAAACTGGACTTAATTGGGCGACAACAGGCGAGTGAGCTATTAAAAGATTACGAATATCTTCGCGTTATAGAGCATCGCTTGCAGCAGATGGATGATCAGCAGACCCAGCAATTGCCAGCGGATGAAATCAACCGTATGCGTTTATGCGCCATGTTAGACGAACCGAGCTGGCAGAGTTTGCAGGGCAAAGCTGACCGTTGTATGGCGCGGATTCACGCTGAATTTCAGCAGGTAGTTGGCGCAGAATCAGAAGATGACGAAGAAGAGCAAAGTCTGCAGGTGTTGTGGCAGGACATGCTGGACGATGACGCGGCGATAGAAATTATCGAAAGTGAAGGGGTTGATGAGCCTCAGGCTTTATGGACGCAGATTAAAAATTTCCGTCAGGAAAGCAGGCGTCGGAGTTCTGGTCCCCGGGGACGTTCGGCTTTGGCTCGGCTGATGCCAATGATGCTGCGGCATGCTATTCAGCATCAGCACCCGGAGCGCTTATTGGAAAGGCTGCTGTCTATTATCAAAGCAGTAATGAGTCGCACAGCTTACATCGAATTGTTGGCCGAAAATCCGGGAGCCCGTGAACAGTTGTGTAAACTGTGTATGGCAAGCCCCTGGATATCAGAACAGTTGGCACTGCATCCGATACTGCTCGACGAGCTTATCGATCCTCAGCAGCTTTACAGCCTGCCTGAATCGAGAGATTACACGGCGGTTTTGCGAGAGTACCTGATGCGCATTCCTGAGCAGGATTTAGAGACGCAGATGGACGCGCTCCGTCAGGCCAAACAGGCATTGCAGTTAAAAATTGCGGCTGCCGATATCAGTGGTGTATTGGAACTGATTAATGTGAGTGACCACTTAAGCGCGTTGGCAGAAGCTATTATTGCGGAAGTCGTGGGACTAGCGTGGCAACACTTAACCCAAAAGCATGGTAAGCCGGCCGGCACCTCCATTGATAACACAGGGTTTGCGGTGTTGGCTTACGGTAAATTGGGCGGACAGGAACTTGGTTATGGCTCCGATCTCGATCTAGTTTTTGTGACCGATGCTAGTTACGAGGGGCAAACGGATGGTCAACGCCCAATTGAAGTACAACAGTTTTATTTACGCCTGGCGCAGAGGGTTCTGCATCTATTTACAACCAGAACGGTCGCAGGAATATTATACGATGTTGATTTACGATTACGCCCTTCTGGCCAGGCTGGTCTACTCGTTACTCAGGTAAGTTCTTTTGTACGTTATTTAAGAGAGGATGCCTGGACCTGGGAGCTGCAGGCTCTTGTTCGCGCGCGCCCTGTGTTTGGTGTACCGGCTTTACGCGACACAGTGATGGATATCCGACGAAGCGTATTGGCGCAGCCCCGGGATGAGAAGGAGTTGCGACAGAGTATTGTCGATATGCGCGAAAAGATGAGAGAGCATTTAACCAGAAAAAACAGTCAAATGTTCGACTTAAAGCAGGATGTGGGAGGCATAGCGGATATTGAGTTTATTACCCAGTATTTAGTTTTACGTTACGCTGACAAATATCCTGAGCTTTGCCAATATAGCGACAATATAAGGCTTTTAACTGAAGCTCAGCAGCAGCATTTGTTATCGGATATGGATGCTCAAAATTTAATTAATGCTTTTCGGATATTTCGCTGTGAGAGTCACTCTCTGGCATTGCAGGGAGAACAATTGCTTGAAAAACACAACCTGGACACAGAGCGCCAGGCTGTTCTGAACTGCTGGAATCATTTATTGGCGGATCATTGATAGTAGCTGGGCATATCAGCACTGGGGCGGGTTTTGAACCGACGGTGAACCCATAGATACTGCTCAGGTGCTTTGCGTATAGTTTCCTCGGCTAATTGGTTTACCCGCGCCGCATCCGCTTTGTCATCTCCGCTTGGGAAGCCTTCAAGTGGCGGTTCGTAATAGAGGTCATAGCCAGTCCCATCATCGCGTCGAACGCAGCGACTCACCATCACTTTGCAATTAGGGTGGCGAGCAAAAAGCATGGTGCCCAGAGTGGTAGAGGCATCGGGTACTTCAAAAAACTTGACGAACTCGACACGACGACGGCCATAATCTTGATCGGGCAGATAGCCAGCGATATCGCCATCAGTAAGCGATTGCATCATCGCTTTGACATCGCGCCGTTGGATCATGTATTTATTCGAGCGTCCGCGCCCCCGCGTTTGCAAAAACTCCATAACGGCATTGTTATGGGGCCGGTAAAGTCCAACCGCAGGCTCGACAAACCCATGTAGACGGGCGTGTACCTCTAAGCTTAGGAAATGAAACAGCAGTAAAAGGATTCCGCTGCCGTCTTCCTGGGCTTTACGTAAGTGCTCTTCACCATGGACATGCAGTTTGCGTCGTATTCGCCAGTTAGGCCACCACCAGGCTATTCCCACTTCAAAGTAGGCGATACCGGTGTTTTTCATGTTTTCGGTCAGCAAGGCTTCGATTTTGTTTTCGCTGTACTGAGGAAAGCAAAGCTTTAAGTTGGTGCGGGCAATATTAACCCGACGGGGCATAAGCTTTTTGAATAGCAGACCTAAACCGCGGCCCATAGCTATCTGTAACCGATAAGGTAACCAGGAAACTGTGTACAGGACAAAAACACCCAGCCAAGTAAGCCAAAACTTAGGATGGAGAAAGTAGAACTTAAATTTGGGAGGTTCGATCACAACAAATGCCGCTAGTATTCATTATTTAACGCGGATAGTAACATAGATTGATAAAGGCAGGGCACCGCTAATGATTTGCGGTGCCCTGGTCGGGGCAGTTAATCTGCTGCTGTACCTTCAACATTTTCAGATAAGCTGCTGTTTATCGCCAGTAAATCCTTCGCTTGCAACTGACCGGCAGCCTCTTCAAGGCTTAAAACCTGACGAATATAGCCATAGCGCGCTTCCGATAAGTTGCGCTTGGCATCGTAAAGATTACGGGTGCTGTTTAGCACATCAACGATAGTCCGGGTACCAACTTCGAATCCGGCTTCCGTTGCTTTAAGCGCACTTTCAGCAGAAATAACGGCTTGCTGAAATGCGTTAATGCTGGCAATAGAAGCGGTCACTTCATAGTACGCACTGCGAACTTGACGTTCTACGTCGCGATGCGTCTGTACCATTTGCTGACTACTGGCCACATAATTATGGCGTGCCTGCGTTACTTCCGACGATGTGCGGAAGCCCGAGAAAATAGGAACACTGACATTCAGCCCAATAGATTTGCTGTCAAGCCGTGGTAAATTGATGGTCTGCTCACCGTTTTCATTACCATACGTGCGCTCGTTGTCACTGGTGGAGTAACTTGCCTGAAGAGAAACAGTGGGGTAATGCCCGCTCTGGCGTAACTTTATTCGCTGTGCGGCAATTTCCACCTGAATTTTACTTTCTATCAGGCTTAAGTTCGCATTTTCGGCCTTTTTAACCCATAAGGTGACATCGTCAGGAACCGGGTTGCTAGGAGAAAAGGTTTCCGTATTTAAGGCTGCGAGATCCTCCGGATACTGTCCGGTGATTTCGCGAATGCCTTCTTTAGCCAGCTTGAGAGCGTTACGGGCTTGAATCAAGCGAGCCGCGGCGCTGTCAAATTGAGCTTGCGCTTCATGGACATCGGTAATAGCCGTTAAACCGACCGAAAAGCGTTGTTTGGTTTGTTCCAGCTGGCGGGCGATGGCCTTTTTCTCCGCCTCTGCGAACATTAAATCATCACGGGCCTGCAGGGCTTGAAAGTAAGCGTTAACAACCCGAAGCATTAAATCCTGCTGAGCGTTGCTGTAGACAATCTCTGCCTGGTAGGCTTGTTTTTCGGCAATGGCTGAATTTTTCCAGACACTCCAGTCAAAAATGCTTTGGTTAAGTGTGACACCGGCTTGCCAGCCACTGCTTTCGCTGTCATAAACTTGAATGCCGGACTCGAAAATCTGAGGTGATTCGCTGGTTGATTCCGTGTAGCCGGCTTCCCCTGAAATTTGAGGTAGGAATCCTGACTTAGCGATATCAACGTTTTCTTGTACTGAATCTCGCTCTGCTGCGGCTCTTAATAAAGCGGGGTCGTTATTAAGGGCTAAACGATAAATTTGAGCCAAATCTTCAGCATTTGACGTAAAAGAGACTGTGGTCAATGCCAGACCGACAGCAGCCGACAAAAGATGCTTTTTCATGGTAGTCAGTTTCCTGTTACTTGACATGCAATTGTTCATTGATTGCGCATAGTTTACATACAGCGTTGAATGATTACCAGTGTAAATGATTTGCGCAAATAGTTTAAGAAAAACATGGTTTCAGAATTCGCTCAAGTGTAACAGAATGTTTGTCTGAGTTTACCCTCAAGCAAAGGACATAAGTATGACAATTCGTTTTCAACGAGATGATGTGAAAGTAATGGAAAAGGTACCGCTTTATCAAGGTTTTTTGTCGGTTTACCGCTATTCTTTACAACACCGTCTTTTTTCTGGCGACTGGAGCCCGAAGATAAAAAGGGAACTTATGGAGCGGGGGCATGCGGTTGTGGTGATCCCTTATGACCCTGTCAGAGATGAATTGGTTGTTCTGGAACAATTTCGGATAGGCGCACTGGAGGATAAAAGGGGTCCGTGGTTGTTTGAGTTTGTTGCCGGTATGTTTGATGCCGATGAGAGCGCAGAAGAAGTAGCGAACCGCGAGCTTGAGGAGGAGGCTGGGCTCACAGCAAAACGACTAATTTATGCGACCAGTTATTACTCCAGCCCGGGCGGGACCGATGAAAAGTTGACCATTTACATTGCTGAAGTGGACAGTCGGTCTGCAGCGGACTTTGGAGGGCTGGCTGAAGAAGACGAAGATATTCGTGTGCATGTGGTCTCAAGAAAACAGGCGTTTGCGATGCTCGAACGCGAAGAAATCAACAACGCCGCCAGCGTAATTGGGTTACAATGGTTGTTGTTACATCGTGATAAGGTGTTCTCTGAACAAGAACAAAACTGAGGTTTTATATGCAACAGCGCTATGTTGTCGACGTTGCGGAACTGCACCGGCTAAATGAACTGAATTATGCAGGCTTGTTGCCGCTACTCTCTCAGCTTGAGTCTCAGGCGGAGATAACGCTTTATGCTGGCGAGAACTTAGCTTTTAATTTACGCAGGATAAGTGAAGCACGCTACACCTCAGATATTGAAATTAAGCAATTAAAGCCAGACTGGGCGGATTACTTACACGCGAAAATGACGGTACGATTATATCATGACGTGCGCATGGCAGAGATTACCTCTAGCCAGGGAGTCACGAGGTTAGCCGCACGCTATCAACAGCCTAACCCGGACATGCGGCATCAGGATGAAAAACATCAGGTGAATCAGTTTTTAGCTGATTGGTTGACGTTATGTCGCAAGCAAGGCCATATTCAGCCTAAGCTGAGCGAAGCCGTTCAGAAATTTATGCCACACTACTTCAAATAGACGGCAGTTAGCGGTAAATTGAGACACAACTTTCGTGGATCGAGCCAATAATAAAAACAGGGACTCATGACAGACTATAAATCCGACTCCATTGAGGTGCTGAACGGGCTGGAACCGGTTCAGCGCCGCCCCGGCATGTACACCGACACCACTCGTCCCAACCACTTGGGGCAGGAAGTTATCGATAACAGTGTCGATGAAGCTCTGGCGGGGCACGCCAAATCGTTACTGGTCATCTTGTATCCGGATCAATCGCTTGAGACGATAGACGATGGTCGCGGAATGCCGGTGGATATTCACCCGGAAGAGGGCGTTCCCGGCGTAGAGCTGATCATGAGTAAGCTGCATGCCGGAGGTAAGTTCTCGAACAAAAACTATCAGTTCTCCGGGGGCTTGCATGGCGTGGGTATTTCAGTTGTTAATGCGTTGTCTAAACGCGTTGAGCTGAGCATAAAGCGTGACGGCCAAGTTTATGAAATGGCGTACGAAAATGGCGATAAAGTCAGTGAGTTGGAAGTAACTGGCACAGTCGGCAAAAGAAACACCGGTACCCGGGTACATTTTTGGCCCGATCCTAAATATTTCGATTCAGCAAAATTTTCCGTCACAAAGCTAAAGCATATATTGCGAGCCAAAGCTGTTCTTTGTCCCGGCCTAACCATTACGTTCCGCAATAAAATTGACGATACCGAAGACACCTGGTTTTACCAGGATGGACTAACCGATTATTTGGTGGAAGCGGTGAAAGAGGTTCCGACTTTACCGGAAGTGCCGTTTGATGGAAGTTTTAGCTCGCAAACTGAAGGTGTAGACTGGGCGGTAACCTGGCTCCCCGAAGGGGGCGAAGGTGTCTCTGAAAGTTACGTAAACCTGATTCCGACAACCTTAGGCGGTACTCACGTTAATGGGTTACGACAGGGGTTGCTGGAGGCCATGCGCGAGTTCTGTGAGTTTCGTAACTTATTACCCCGGGGCGTCAAGCTTACCCCAGAAGATGTCTGGGAACGCTGCAGTTATATTCTGTCGACTAAAATGCAGGACCCCCAATTTGCTGGTCAGACAAAAGAGCGTTTATCGTCTCGCCAGTCCGCCAGCTTTGTTTCTGGGGTTGTCAAAGACGCCTTCAGTCTATGGTTAAACGAGCATACAGACCAGGCGGAGCTATTGGCCGATGTGTGTATCAGTAACGCACAACGGCGTCTAAAAGCCAGCAAAAAAGTTGTCCGCAAAAAAGTTACTCAAGGCCCTGCGTTACCCGGTAAACTGACCGACTGCTCGAGTCAGGAACCGGCTCGCAGTGAATTATTTTTGGTGGAAGGGGATTCAGCTGGAGGCTCGGCTAAGCAAGCGCGCGACCGGGAGTTTCAGGCGGTGATGCCGTTGCGAGGAAAAATCCTGAACACGTGGGAAGTCGATCCGGAACAAATTCTGGCTTCTCAGGAAATTCATGATATTTCAGTTGCCGTTGGCGTTGACCCAAACAGCGTTGATTTAGACAAGTTGCGCTACGGGAAAGTTTGTATTTTAGCTGATGCTGACTCCGATGGTTTGCACATAGCGACCCTGTTGTGTGCGCTATTTGTTAAACACTTCAGACCTTTGGTCGAAAACGGCCATATTTTTGTTGCTATGCCACCGCTTTACCGTGTCGATGTGGGCAAAGAAGTGTTTTACGCATTAGATGAAGCAGAAAAGCAGGGCATCCTGGACCGGATTGAAGCAGAAAAACGCAAAGGCAAAGTAAATGTGCAGCGTTTCAAAGGTCTGGGCGAGATGAACCCGCTGACATTGCGAGAAACAACCATGGATCCTAATACCCGCCGGTTAGTCCAGTTGACTATTGATGACGGCGAAGTAATGGAAGAGTTAATGGATATGCTATTAGCGAAAAAACGCGCTGGTGATCGCCGTACCTGGCTGGAAAGCAAAGGTAACATGGCCGATTTGGCTGAACTGTAAGCACTTGTGAGCAAGGAGAAGTCAGAATGTCGACGGAAGTTACAGAAACCCGCCCACTGAGTCGCTTTACCGAAGAGGCCTACCTGAATTATTCCATGTACGTGATCATGGACAGGGCACTGCCAAACATTGGTGATGGCCTGAAACCGGTGCAGCGACGCATTGTTTACGCAATGTCAGAGTTGGGTCTGTCAGCATTAGCGAAGTATAAGAAGTCTGCCCGTACCGTGGGTGATGTGCTGGGTAAGTTCCACCCTCACGGTGACAGCGCCTGTTATGAAGCTATGGTGCTCATGGCGCAGCCTTTTACTTACCGTCACCCGTTGGTCGATGGTCAGGGTAACTGGGGGTCGCCGGATGACCCTAAGTCTTTTGCCGCTATGCGTTATACCGAAGCGCGGTTGTCTAAGTTTAGTGAAGTGCTGCTAAGCGAACTGGGGCAGGGAACGGTAGACTGGATACCAAACTTTGACGGCACTATGAAAGAGCCCCAGGTGCTGCCGGCACGGTTACCACATATTTTGTTGAACGGTGTAACCGGCATTGCGGTTGGCATGGCAACAGATATTCCTCCGCACAATGCACGTGAAGTAGCAAATGCCTGCGCCCTGTTACTGGAAAAACCGTCCAGTACGCTTGAAGATGTTATGGGCTTATTGAAAGGACCGGATTATCCGACCGACGCTGAAATTATTACTCCGGCGGAAGACATTATCAAGCTGTATGAAACCGGGCGCGGCAGTATAAAAATGCGTGCCTGTTACGATATCGAGGATGGTGAAATTGTCATTACGGCTTTGCCTCATCAAGCTTCTGGTGCCCGGATATTAGAGCAAGTCGCTCATCAAATGCAGGCGAAAAAACTGCCGTTAGTGTCCGATTTAAGAGATGAGTCTGACCACGAGAATCCAACGCGACTGGTTGTGGTTCCGCGTTCGAATCGTGTTGATACTGAACAATTGATGAACCACTTGTTTGCGACGACAGATTTGGAGAAACAATACCGGGTTAACCTCAACATTTTGGGCTTAGATGGACGACCAAAGGTGAAACCCTTGGTCGGTATCCTCAAAGAGTGGCTGGAGTTTCGCCAAATTACGGTCACCCGCCGTTTGCAGCACCGTTTAGACAAAGTTTTGGCGCGTTTACACATTCTGGAAGGCTTACTCATTGCTTATCTGAATATTGATGAAGTGATTGAGATTATCCGTACAGAAGACAAGCCAAAAGAAGAGCTTATGAGCCGTTTTGCGCTCACCGATAAGCAAGCCGAAGCTATTTTAGAGTTGAAATTACGGCATTTAGCTAAATTAGAAGAAATGAAGCTAACCGGTGAGCAGGATGAGCTCAATAAAGAGCGTGAAAAGTTAGAAACCTTGCTCGGCTCTGATCGCCGTCTGAAAACCTTAATTAAGAAAGAGTTACTGGCGGATGCTGAAAACTATGGTGATGAGCGTCGTTCGCCTATTGTCGAGCGCTCAGAAGCTAAAGCGTTAAGCGAACGTGATTTAACCCCCGCAGAGGCCGTAACCGTAGTGCTCTCGAAAAAAGGTTGGGTTCGTTCAGCAAAAGGCCACGATATAGAGGGTGATAAATTAAGCTACAAGTCTGGTGATAGTTACCTGGCGTCGGCTGAAGGTAAGAGCAATCAACCCGTCGTCTTCCTCGACACCTCGGGTAAGAGCTTTTCCTGCGAAGCTCATCTGCTGCCGTCAGCGCGAAGTCAGGGCGAGCCTCTCACAGGACGCTTTAGTTTAGTGGCAGGTGAAAATGTAGAGCATGTTCTGATGGCCAGAGATGAGAGTCATTTACTGCTGGCGTCGGACGCTGGGTATGGCTTTGTTTGTCAATTTAGTGATCTGGTCAGTCGGAATAAAAATGGTAAGGCTATTATTACATTGCCAACCGGCGCAAAAATATTACCTCCAAATAGAGTTAATAACTTACAGCAGGATAAAGTGGTTGTTATTTCTAATGAAGGCCGGATGTTGGTATTTCCTGTTGCCGACTTGCCGCAGTTGAGCAAAGGCAAGGGGAATAAGCTCATCAGTATTCCGGCTTTACGAGCACAGTCTCGTGAAGAATATGTAGTGGCTTTAGCAACGGCTGCGCCAGACAAGGCTATCACCCTGATTGCGGGTAAACGTAAGCTGACCCTTAAGCCTGCTGACTTGGAACACTATTACGGTGAACGGGGCCGTCGTGGCAATAAATTGCCCCGCGGCTTACAACGAGTGGATGAGATAGTGGTAGAAGAGAACAAGGATTCATGAGGGAGTTTGAATGTTAGCCTTGTTACGATGGTTGTTTCTAGGTGTGTTTGTTGTTGTTTTTGGTGTGGTCGGGTGTTTCTTTTGTATCGTCCGGCCTTTTCACCGCAATAACACGTATCGATTTGCTCATATTTTTGGTTGGGCGATACGCGTTTTGGGAATGAGGATAGAAGTCAGTGGGCATCCGGATATTGAAAATGGCGGCCCCTATGTCTTTATTTGTAATCACCAGAACAGCTGGGAGATTTTTACCATAGCGGCCATGCTGCCAAAGAATACAGTGACCGTAGGTAAAAAGAGTTTGCGATGGATACCGTTTTTCGGCTGGCTTTATTGGTTGGCCGGAAATATCCTGATTGACAGAAAAAACGCCGGAAAGGCACACGGGACTATAGGGCAGACTGCAGACGCGATAAAAAAGCGTGATATTTCTGTATGGATGTTTCCGGAAGGTACAAGAAGCTATGGACGAGGCTTGTTACCCTTTAAAAATGGAGCTTTTCATACAGCCTTTCGCGCTCAGGTTGATGTGGTTCCGGTCTGTGTCTCTGAACTGCATGGCAAGATAAAAATGAACCGCTGGAACAACGGAGTGTTAAAGGTGGCTTTTCTTGAACCGGTGAGAATTGCGAATTATCAACGCGAGAACTTACGAGAGTTAAGTCGTCACTGCCATCAAGTGATGGATGAAAAAATTAAACAATTGAATGCCAGCCTCGAACAAGAGCAAGCAGAAAAGGATAAATCATGAGCCGAGATCTCAATGATCTACTTAAACAAAGTGATGATACGGTTCAGGCATTGATTGCTGATGGAGCCGAAACCGACCTCTTATATGAAATTGAACACCACTTGGCGAGTCAAGACTTCACGAAGCTGGAGAAAGCGGCTGTTGAGTTGGTTAAACAGGGCTATCACGTGGATGATGCCGATGAGTTTGAAGATGAACAAGGTAAACGTTGGTTTGCGTTTATGGCGGTAACAGACGCTGAGCTTGATAAGGATATTTTAAATCGTCAGGTGCGGGAAATAGCGGCAATTGCGGATGAATGTGAAGTTGAGTATGACGGTTGGGGCACGCTGATTGAAGACGATGAATTTGAGGGCGAAGAGGCCGATGGAGAGGAGTGATCCTCTCCGTGTTTTATAAGCCTTTTTCTTTCATCATGGCACGATAATCGCTGCCCAAAGATGCTTTTTCTGTTTCGTTTAATACCTTTCCTGCGCGTTGAAAAAATCCCTGTTCTTCGTCCTCCAGATGATGCAAAACTTTATGTTTCAAGTTTTTGAAATGCTGAAGCCAGGCCGGCGATGACATCTCTGTTTTCTCCAAAGCCTCAATTAGCTCGTCGATTTCATGGTGTTCAGCGATACCGTGGCGGGACATTGCGATAGTGTCATCATCTTCTATAAGAGGGTTGTAGAAGTAACGCTCTTCTGCGGCAGCGTGCTGTTCTAATTGAACTTTTAATTGCTGGTAATGCTTCTCACGCTCCGGTGTATTACCCTCTGTTTCCAGTAAAATATCGATAAGCTGACGTTGCTTATCATGGTCAGCCCGTAATTCTTCAAAAATTGTCATGAATCATCCCTTTATCAGTAGCCTTTTGTCTTGCTACGAGAACCTGATAAAAATAGATTAGTTAAAAAAAAGCGCCTCAGTCAAATAACCGGGCGCTTTTTATTCGTTGCGTTTTATTGCGTCAAATAGAACTAGAGAGCCTTAATTTTTTCCTGCTGGGCCTGTAATTGCTTCAGCGTTGACTCCGCCTCGGAGAGCTTTTCACGTTCTTTGGCAATAACCGCTTCGGGCGCCTTACTGACAAAGTTATCGTTACTTAATTTGCCGTTCAAACGCTGCCATTCCTTGGTCGCTTTCTCAATAGACTTTTGCAGACGTTGCAACTCCGCATCTTTATCAATTAGTCCGGCCATTGGAATATGCAGCTTCAGCGTGTCCACTAACGCTGTCATGCTGGCCGGTGCATCATCATCGCTTTCAATAAACTCAATAGATTCCAGCTTTGCCAGGCTACTCAAGAAGCTCTCGTTATTTTCAATACGACCCCGGGCCATCGCATCGGCGTTTGAAAGCAGCAGAGGTAAAGGTTTATTGGGTGATAAGTCCATTTCACCACGAATGTTACGAATAGCGAGAATAACGCGTTTCAGCCACTCCATGTCCTGCATGGCCTGATGGCTAACGTTATCCTGAACCTGCGGAAACGGCTGCAGCATAATGGTATCGTCGCTGTTGCCAATCAAAGGCTTCACGCGCTGCCAGATGGTTTCGGTAATGTAAGGCATAACCGGGTGTAGCAGGCGTAAAAGCTGCTCAAGAATATTCACCAGCGTGTGACGGGTACCGCGCTGTTGCACTTCCGTTCCATTATGTAGCACAGGTTTGGTCAATTCCAGATACCAGTCACAGAACTGGTTCCAGGTAAATTCATAAGCAATAGCCGCAGCCTGGTCAAAACGATAGCTATCCAGCGCCTGACGGAAGTCTTTTACGGTGCTGTTAAAGCGGGCAATAATCCACTCGTCAGCCAGTGACAGGGTCATGTCGTCGTTTTCAAGACCGCAGTCATGCTCTTCCGTATTCATTAGCACGTAACGGCTAGCGTTCCACAGTTTATTACAGAAGTTGCGATAACCCTCAAGGCGCTTCATGTCCCAATTGATATCACGACCGGTTGAGGCAAGCGCGGTCAATGTAAAGCGCAGTGCATCGGTTCCGTGTGCGGTAATGCCTTCTGGGAATTCCTTGCGGGTACGTTTTTCAATTTTCTCGCGCATTTTAGGCTGCATCAAATTTGCGGTACGTTTAGCGACCAGCTCGTCGGCACTAATACCGTCAATCATGTCCAGCGGGTCTAATACGTTGCCTTTAGACTTAGACATTTTCTGGCCTTCTTCGTCGCGAATAAGGCCGGTCACATAGACTTTCTTAAACGGAACTTGCGGCTGTCCTTCTTCGTCTTTTATAAAGTGCATGGTCATCATGATCATGCGGGCAACCCAGAAGAAAATAATGTCGAAACCGGTCACCAATACATCGGTCGGATGAAATGTTTTTAAGTCATCGGTATTTTTCGGCCAACCCAGGGTAGAGAAGGTCCAAAGCGCGGACGAGAACCAGGTATCCAGTACGTCTTCGTCCTGCTGAAGAGGCGTATCGGCTAAGTTGTGTTTTTTCCGTACCTCTTCTTCGGTGCGACCAACATAGACATTGCCCTGTTCGTCGTACCATGCCGGAATACGATGTCCCCACCATAATTGACGCGAAATACACCAGTCCTGAATGTCACGCATCCAGCTGAAATACATGTTCTCGTACTGCTTGGGTACAAACTCAATACGACCGTCTTCAACCGCTTCGGTTGCCTGTTTGGCCATAGGCGCAACGCGGACATACCATTGGTCGGTTAAATGTGGCTCGATAGGAACACCACCACGGTCGCCATAAGGTATTTTGTTGGTGTGCTTTTCAATTTTTTCCAGTAAACCCAGCTGGTCAAATTCGGCAATAAGTTGTTTACGAGCCTCAAAGCGCTCTTTACCAGCGTATTGTTCCGGTAAGGTGCCATCAAACCCATCCAGTTCACTAAGCGCTTCACCGGTACTGGTGTAGAGGCCTGCTTTTGTCATGACGTGAGCCGTGTCATCAAAAATTGAAATCATGCCCGTTTGATGACGCTTGCCAATTTCGTAGTCGTTAAAATCATGCGCTGGAGTGACCTTTACGCAACCGGTACCGAATTCACTGTCAACGTGATGGTCGGCAACTATCGGAATGCGGCGGTTAACAATAGGTAACTCAAGGTGTTTACCGACTAAATGTGCGAAGCGCTCGTCGTCCGGGTGTACAGCGACACAAACGTCACCTAACATGGTTTCCGGACGGGTGGTCGCGACCACTAAATGATCTTTACCGTCTTCGGTTTTAGCGCCATCGGCCAGCGGGTAGCGTAAATACCAGATAGAACCTTGTTGTTCTTTGTTTTCCACTTCCAAGTCAGAAATGGCAGTTTGCAGCGCAGGGTCCCAGTTGACCAAGCGCTTACCACGGTAAATCAGGTTGTCTTCATGCAGTTTAACAAAGACTTCGCGGACTGCGTCCGAAAGGCCTTCATCCATGGTAAAGCGCTCACGATCCCAGTCAACGGAATCGCCCAGGCGACGCATTTGTTGAGTGATGGTGCCACCCGACTGCTCTTTCCACTCCCAGATTTTATCAATAAAAGCGTCGCGGCCAAGTTCCTGGCGGGTCTGTCCCTGAGCGGCTAACTGGCGTTCAACGACCATCTGCGTGGCAATACCTGCGTGGTCAGAGCCGACTTGCCATAGTGTATTGCGGCCGTCCATACGCTGGTAACGGGTAAGCGTATCCATAATGGTATGCTGAAACGCATGCCCCATATGCAGACTGCCGGTGACGTTGGGCGGCGGAATCATAATCGAATAGGACTCGCCTTTTCCTGAAGGCTTGAAATAGCCTCTTTCTTCCCATTGTTGGTAGAGATCTTGTTCTATTGCTGCAGGGGAGTATGTCTTATCCATATTAACCTTACTTCTGTTCGGATGTCAGGGGTTCGGTATGCATCTGGCAACCGCGTGCCCTGTAATGTTTGTAACGCTCGCGCGCTATTTTTTTTCCGTTATCATCAGCCGGGACGATGTCGTACAGTTGGTGACTTTGTTGAGCCTGTACCGGAATATCATCTGCCAAATTAAACAGGGCATAACCTGGGCGGTTTCTGACTGAATCGGCTTCAGGCCAGCAAAACTCTACCGGGGCACCTGTAGCCGGGCCTTCGCCGTGTAAGTTATGCGGAACAAAAGCATCACTTGGTTGTTGCCACAAGAGTTCGTCCAGCGCTTCAGCTTGCTGCTGGTTGCGGGCCCAGACCCGCAGTTTTTTATGCTTTCGGTATAATTCCGCTATCTTATCGCAGATTCGTTTATTCTGCTCACCTTCGGACTCATCTGGCATCAGGAAAAATGTAGCTGACGACATTTTATTCCGCTGCCTCTGTACTGCATCGGTTGATTAAGAACTGCGTTAATAATGGCACCGGACGGCCGGTAGAACCTTTTTCTTTACCGCCTTGCCAGGCCGTGCCGGCAATATCCATGTGTGCCCAGTTGTATTTTTTTGTGTACCGAGAGAGGAAACAGGCAGCGGTAATGGTACCGGCTTCGCGACCACCAATATTCGCCATATCCGCAAATGGGCTGTCCAGCATCGACTGATATTCGTCCCAAAGCGGCATGCGCCAGGCTTTATCACCACTTTGCTGGGCAGCGTTCAGAATTTCGTGTGCTAATGGGTTGTGCTGGCTGAGCACGGCTGAGGCATGACTGCCTAAGGCAATAACACAGGCGCCTGTCAGCGTAGCTAAATCAATTACCGACTCAGGTTCGAAGCGCTCGATATACGTCAGGGTATCACACAGTACCAGTCGGCCCTCTGCGTCGGTATTCAACACTTCAACTGTCTGACCGCTCATGGTGGTTAATATATCACCCGGCCGATAGGCCTTACCGTCGGGCATATTCTCACAACCAGCTACGGCACCAATCACGTTAATAGGCAACTGCAGCTCTGCCAGCGCTTGCATAGCGCCCATGACACCTGCTGCACCGCCCATGTCGTACTTCATTTCGTCCATATTAGCGGAGGGCTTAATTGAGATGCCACCTGAGTCAAATGTCAGGCCCTTACCCACTAACACGATGGGTGCTTGATCGTCCGGCGCACCTTTATAATGCATTAAAGTGAGTACTGACTCATTCTCTGAACCACGACCAACCGCTAAGTACGCATTCATACCCAGCTTTTCCATTTCGGCTTCTTCGACGGTCGTTACGCTTAAATTGTCGTAATTGCGGGCCATCAATTTGGCTTGTTCCGCTAAGTAGCGAGGTGTGCAGATGTTCGGTGGCATGTTCGCTACGTTACGGCAAATGTCCATACCTGTCGCTACGGCTAACGCATGCTGCACAGCTTGTTCGCCCAAAGCCAGCTCTTTTCGGCTTGGAACATTAAAGACCAGTTTACGCAACGGGCGTCGAGGTTCTTCTTTTTTACTCTTAAGCTCGTTAAAGTTGTACAATGTTGCCCGCGCAGCTTCTACGGCCTGACGAACCTTCCAGTAAGTATCGCGACCTTTAACGTGCAGCTCACTAAGAAAGCAGACCGCTTCCATTGAGCCGGTTTCGTTCAACGTGTTCATAGTGCGGGCTATAATTTGGCGATACTGGCGCTCATCAAGTTCGCGCTCTTTACCGCAGCCGACCAGTAATACCCGTTCGGCAAGAATATTGGGGACATGATGTAACAGCAGAACCTGACCTGATTTACCTTCAAGGTCTCCGCGGCGCAATAAGTTGCTTAAATAACCATCACTGACTTTGTCTAATTGTTCGGCAACGCCAGACAGACGACGAGGTTCAAACACGCCAACAACGATGCAAGCAGAACGTTGTTTTTCCGGATTACCACTTTTGACGCTGAACTCCATGACAGTGCTCCTGTTTCAGGTGGCTTCAATGCCTGCTATAGTTTCACTATAAAGACACTTTGTTGTTAAAATAACAAGTTTACTTAAAAATCACAGCTATTCCAGTAAAAACCTAAGTTATGAGTGAACGCCAGTGCGCATATTCCGCTATTTGATCAGTGAAACATTGAAGTCGCAGCTTGCTGTGCTTTTTATCCTGATGACGATTTTTGTCAGTCAGAAGTTTGTCCGTGTCCTGTCGGATGCATCAGAAGGGGATATTCCCGGCGCAATTATTTTTCAGCTTCTGTCGCTGAACCTCCCTGCATTATTGTCTCTGATTCTGCCTCTTAGTTTGTTTTTGGGTATTTTACTGGCTCATGGACGTATCTATGCTGACAACGAAATGACGGTTCTGCACGCCTGTGGGGTAAGTGAGTGGTATGTAACCCGGGTGACTTTGGTGCTGTCATTAGTTTTAGCTTTGATAACAGCTTCTTTCACTTTATGGTTAGTGCCCTGGTCACTCGATCAGGAACAAAAGCTGGAAGACAGAGCTCGTTCAGAAAGTGGCTTAACGGCTTTAATGCCGGGACGCTTCCAACAAGCAAGTAACCGCAAAGCAGTCATATTCGTGCAAAGTGTCGGTGATAATGGCGACCTTGAGGAAGTTTTTGTCGCGCAGCATAACCACAGTCAGGGCGAGTTACAGTCGGGCAGCGTGGTTATGGCAAAGACCGGTAAAGTAATTAGTGAAACAACGGGGTCGCAATGGCTTGAACTGGGTGAGGGAAAACGCTACGCCGGTGACAACGACAGTTATCAGATGATGTCGTTTGACAGTTACCAGCTTCAAATTAAGGAGCAACAGGCCAGTGAGCAATTACGAAAACTCGAAGCCTATCCCACTGTGGAGTTAATGTCGCAAACTGAACCTGCTGCGGTTGCTGAACTGCAGTGGCGTATTGCGATTCCTCTGGCTATGCCGTTATTGACACTTATTGCTGTACCGTTAAGCCGTGTGAACCCTCGTCAGGGTAAGTTTGGACGAATGGCCCCGGCTTTACTCATTTATTTAGGCTATTTCCTATTGCTTATGGCAGCTAAGTCGGCCATACGTGACGGCGTCATTCCTCCAGTTATCGGGTTATGGTGGATACACTTCATATTACTGGTGTTTGGCTTAGTGTTGATAGGTAAAGGCAGACCTGTTGGCTTGAGATTATTGGCAAATCTACGCTTCGGCGCGGCTCGGGGGCAATGATGTTTAGTATTTTAGATAAGTACATAGGTCTGGCCGTACTACGAACCTCGCTGTTAAGTCTTGCTGTATTAACCGGCCTGTCGTCTTTAATTCGCTTTGTCGAGCAACTAAAGTCGGTTGGTCGTGGCGACTACAACGTTATGGATGCTGCACTTTTCGTCTTTTACAGCTTGCCCAGAGATGTTGAAACCTTTTTTCCAATGGCCGCTTTACTTGGTGGCCTCATTGGGGTCGGTATGTTGGCGAGCAGCTCTGAGCTTGTGGTTATGATGGCGGCAGGGCGTTCCCGCTTGAATATTATTGGTGCGGTAATGAAATCCGCCATTATTATGATGGTTGCAGTAATGGCGATAGGCGAATGGATAGCACCACCCATGGAGTCTCAGGGGCGAGCTATCCGCTCACAGGCTATTTCAGGGGGCAGCTTAATTTCGGCACAACAGGGTGTCTGGGCAAAAGACGGTTCTGACTTTATCAATATTGGTGAAGTTGAGGACACCGGACGTCTGAACGATGTTCTGATTTATGACTTTAATGATAATAGGGAATTGCAACAGGTAACCTACGCCCGAACAGCTAATTTTAGCGGCGACAAATGGCGTATGCAGGAGGTGACGGTTACGCAAATGACGGAAAACCGTATGCTACGCGATGAAAAAGCTAATATGGCCTGGCAATCAAGCTTGACGCCCGATAAGCTCGGGGTTGTTACCATTAAACCAGAGTCACTTTCCATTAGCGGGCTATTGGATTACCTGACGTACCTGGAAAGCAACCAACAGTCTGCGGAACGTTATGAACTTGCGTTATGGCGTAAGCTTTTTGCTCCAATAACTGTGGCTGTAATGCTGTTGGTCGCTCTGTCGTTTATCTTTGGACCTCTGCGTTCGACAACGATGGGCGCAAGGGTCTTGTTAGGTGTTATCACCGGCTTCGGATTTCATGTGAGTAATGAGATTTTTGGGCCTCTGGCGCAGGTTTATCAAATTCCGGCTATTTTAGGGGCATTACTACCGAGTATGTTGTTTGCGGGGATTGCGGTCTACTTCATGCGTGGGCGCACGGCCTGACAACAGGCCGACCACACTTAAAGTTCGTTCCAGTAAAAAAGCTGGTTCGCTTCTTTCGAAAGGGTGACAACCTCTGTTGCTGCGGCGTAATCCTGCCAGGCTCTTCGGTTTTTAAAGTCAACAAGAACCCAAAGATTCCCGAGACCTCCGCAGCAGGTCAGCAACCTTATGAATACCTGGCGGTTGGTTAAGCGTGAGCCGTCACGGTTTTGCAGTTTTAAACGCCAGGCGCGCATGCCTAATGTTTGTCCTGAACGTTTCCAGAACCAGCCAAAAAATACCGCAACAACAGTAATAAGATATAAGCTGTACCATGGCCCCTGAGCCAGCCAGGCGGCGTGATCCATATCGTCCGATAGCACCAGCCAGTTGAAAGAGGTTAGTAGCGCGGCAAAAAGTAACGCTAACGCAGACGCCAGCATAATAATTGCTGCAGCAACTAAAAGGTCATAAACCCAGGCTGCCAGTCGTCTGGTAAAGCCAGCACTGGGAAAGCTGGCGTGTAATCTTTGTGCTTCAGAACTCATGCGGAACTCATTCGAATTAGTCGTGGGTATGATCATACCATGAGCAAAGCAAGCTGACAGCAGCCTCAATCTGTACAAGGAATCAGCAGTTAATCAGCTTCCCATGACTTTTCGCGAATTATTGCTTGATTAGCGCAAGTTCAAGGGTATAATCCCGTCCCGTTACCAAATTGAAAATAGTACAGCACACCCCTTAGCCGAGGTGGCGGAATTGGTAGACGCAGTGGATTCAAAATCCACCGCTGGTAACAGCGTGGGGGTTCAAGTCCCCCCCTCGGCACCAAATTTCTTCTTTGAAATCCCGAACGAAAATAGCAGAAGCACTGACATTATCCTTTTCAGCACGTATACTGTCCGCATCGGTCGTCCTTAACCGTGCAACCATACATATATAGGATTCTATGTCAGATAATCAGCAGAACAACAATACGCCAGACTACGAAGTCGAAATTCCAAGCCGTGAACAGTTATTGGAACTTGTTACTTCCAATAATAAACCTGTTCAGTTTGACGAGTTTATTCGCCATTTCAACCTGGACGACGAACGCCAGGCTGTTGGCTTAAAACGTCGGCTACGGGCGATGGAGCGCGACGGGCAGCTTATTTACAGTAAAGCAAATGCTTATGGTCTGCCTGAGCGTATGGACTTGATTAAAGGTCGTATCATTGGTCATAAAGACGGTTTTGGTTTCTGCCAGACTGAAGACGGCGGAAAAGATCTATTTATCCCGCATCACCAAATGTATTCTGTATTACACGGCGACCGAGTACTCGTCAAGCCTAGTGGTAAAGACAGCCGAGGTCGAACCGAAGGGCGCATTGTACGTGTTACCGAGCCAAGAGACAGTAACATTGTTGGCCGCTACTTCATTGAACACGGTTTAGGTATTGTAGTGCCGGACGATGGTCGCATTAGCCAGGATATCCTCATTCCGGATGCGGATAAAAGTGGTGCTCGTCACGGTCAGTTAGTTGTTGTAGAGATAACTCGTCGGCCAAGTCGTCGCACCAGCCCCATAGGCCGGGTGACCGAGGTTCTGGGTGAACATATGGCGCCTGGCATGGAAATTCAGGTGGCTATTCGCGAGCACGATATTCCCACTGAATGGCCATCAGAAGTTGATGAAGAATTAAAAAAATACAGTGAAGAGGTTCCGGCAGAAGCTTATGAAGGACGTAAAGACCTACGTGAACTTCCGCTTATTACTATTGATGGTGAAGACTCTCGCGACTTTGATGACGCGGTTTGCTGTGTGCCTGAAGAGAAAGGTTGGCGTTTATGGGTCGCTATAGCCGATGTTTCCTATTACGTAAGACCCGATACGGTGCTTGATAAAGCAGCAACTGATAGAGGGAATTCGGTTTATTTTCCCAGTAACGTTATTCCTATGTTACCGGAGAAGCTTTCAAACGGCTTATGTTCATTGAACCCCGATGTTGACCGTCTGTGTATGGTTGCAGAGATGGAACTTGGACCTCGTGGGAAACTGAAATCGACTCAATTCTACCCGGCAGTAATGAAAAGTCATGCTCGTCTGACTTACAACAAAGTTAAGAAGTTGCTTGATGGCGACGAAGAGCTGCAACAACAGTATCAGCATGTGATGGACAACGTTCAGGAGCTTGAACGTCTTTACAATGCGTTAAGTGCTGCCCGCAAACGCCGTTCGGCTATCGAATTCGATACGCAGGAAACCCGCTTCATTTTTAACGCTGAGCGTAAAATTGAAAGTATCGAGCCGGTTAAACGTCATGTTGCTCATAAAATTATTGAAGAGTGCATGATCATGGCTAACGTGGCATCCGCCCAGCTTATTGAGTCTGACAAAGAAATTGGCGCGTTATTCCGTGTGCATGAAACCCCGGCGGATGAACGTCTTAACAACTTCCGCAGTTTTCTTGGTGAACTTGGCCTGAATCTCGAAGGTGGTGATGAGCCCTCTCCGAGGGACTACGCGACACTGCTTGAACAAGTTAAAGATCGTCAGGATCACGAACTTATTGAGACTATGTTGCTGCGTTCAATGCAACAGGCCGTTTATCAGCCTGAGAATAAAGGCCATTTCGGTCTGGCATTGAAATCTTATGCACACTTTACTTCACCTATTCGTCGTTATCCCGATCTGATTTTGCATCGTGCGATAAAAGCTATTCTGCGCAAAAATGAAGGCGAAGGTAAAGGGCTTGTCGGAGCCTGGGCTTATTCGGAAAAACAGCTGGATGAACTGGGCGTGCATACCTCAATGACAGAACGTCGGGCAGATGATGCGACTCGTCAGGTAGATGAGTGGTTAAAATGCGAATTCATGCTCGACCACATTGGTATGGAGTTTGAAGGGGTTATTTCATCTGTTACTAACTTTGGTTTATTTGTTCGTCTTAGTGACTACCAAATTGACGGTCTTATTCATATTAGTAACCTCGACAATGACTATTACCATTTTGATCAGCAAAAAGGGATGTTAGTTGGCGAGAACAGCCACAGCGTATTCCGTCTGGGTGATAACGTTAAAGTGAAAGTTAAAGACGTAAACCTGGACGACAGAAAGATTGATTTAACCTTACTGGAAGCGACGAGCCCGGGTGGCAAAAAGCGCAGTATGCCGGCAAAAGGTTCTGGAAAGGGTAAACGTAAAGGTCAGCCCAGAGGCAAGGGTGGCCAAAGAAAGAACACTAATCGCGGTGGCGGTAAAGGACGTAGTAAGTCATGAGCCAAAAAGTGACCGTGTTTGGCCTGCACGCGGTGCGGGCTATATTAAAAAACCACCCGGATCGTTTGGTTGAGCTCTATGTTTCTAAAGAACGCCAGGACGATTCGGTGCGTGACATTGTAAACCAATGTCACGCGACGGGAGTTCGTCCTCAATGGGTGCCTAAACAAGCTTTAGAAAAACGAGCCGAAGGCGGGAATCACCAGGGGGTGGTTGCAACGGTTCAGTCTCCACCTACCTTAACGGAGCAAGATCTTCCGGGGTTATTGGAACAAAGGGAACCCGCGGCGTTGTTTCTGGTGCTTGATGGCGTAACTGACCCGCATAATTTAGGAGCCTGTCTACGTACAGCCGATGCCGCTGGTGTAACAGCTGTTATTGTCCCTAAGGATAAATCGGCACAGATCACGCCAACGGTACGTAAAGTCGCTTCTGGTGCGGCAGAAAACGTGCCTATGGTTGTTGTTACAAACTTAGCGCGGGCTCTGCGCGATATTCAGGAGCTGGGCGTCTGGGTGTACGGTACGGCAGGGGAAGCGACTCAGTCAGTCTACGATGTCGATTACCGCGGACCGGTGGCTTTGGTGATGGGCGCTGAAGGAAAAGGAATGCGCCGTTTGACCCGCGAAACTTGTGACGATTTAGTATCTATTCCTTTATCTGGCAGTGTCAGTAGTCTGAATGTTTCAGTAGCCAGTGGTGTGTGTCTATTTGAGGTAGTCAGGCAGCGCAATGGATCTTAAACGTCGTCTTTTGCCTATTGCTATTGCTTTAGGCATGGTTGCTGTGCTCTTTGTAAGCTGGACGCCTAACTGGGAATCTCCCACCTGGTTGCGCTCAGAAAAGCCTTATGTTGCTTTTCATTTCGAACTGCAGGATGACGCTGAAAAGTCGGTGGAAAACTTGGCTTTTGATATCAGTAATCGCCTGGAAGTCAGACACGAATGGCACAGGGTCGAGGACAATAACGCTGAGTGGCAGGTGAATCTGGTGTTTCAGAACCAGCAGGAAGCGATACAAATTGATGCCACTGTAAGACGTCAGGAAAAGATTGTTGATCATATTGTTGTACGCGGAGAAATTGCCGTGGCTAATGAGTTAGCCGACCGCATTGTTGCTCTGCTCAGTTCCCGCATTGAAAAAGCCCATAAAAACGCCGATTAATTTGCAATTGGCGTTCATTTTAGTTAGTATCGCGCGGCTTAAATCAGCCATATTTTAATTTTACTGAATGTGTTCCTTGCTTCTATGTTAGTGCGGCTGAGCTAAACTGAGGCTATACGAACCAAAAGGAAACTGTAATGCGTCATTACGAAATCGTATTTATGGTCCACCCGGACCAAAGCGAGCAAGTACCTGGCATGATCGAGCGCTACAGCGAAACGATCAAGCAAGGTGGTGGTCAAATCCATCGTTTAGAAGACTGGGGCCGTCGTCAATTGGCTTACCCAATCAACAAACTGCATAAAGCTCACTATGTTCTGTTGAACATTGAAGCGTCTGCAGAAGTTGTGGAAGAGCTTGAAACTGCATTCCGTTTCAACGATGCAGTCTTACGCAACATGATCATGCGTAAGAAAGAAGCTATTACAGAGCCTTCGCCGCTGACTAAGCCGAAGGAAGATCGTAAAGGTGACAGTGAAGCAGCGTAAGCTTGCTGACTTTCTATAACCCTTATGAATCGACTGCATTTAACCGGAACACTTGGCAAAGTACCTAAGCTGGAAACCAGCCCTTCAGGTATTGAGCATTTACAATTAGTGATTGAACATCGTTCTATGCAACCGGAAGCCGGTATGAATCGCCAATCTTATGTGCGTATTCAGGTCGTTTTAAGTGGTGAAGGTTTACAACACTGGTTAGAAAAATTGACGGTGGGTTGTGAAGTTTTAGCAGAAGGTTTTCTGCACCGTCACGAGGATAGCAATGGCTCACCTCGTTTGGTACTTCATGCTCAGCATCTCGAATTGATTTAAGGAGACCATCATGGCTCGTTTTTTTCGTCGCCGCAAATTCTGCCGCTTTAAAGCAGATGGCGTAAAAGAAATTGATTATAAAGATATCGCTACGCTTAAGAACTACATTACTGAAACTGGTAAAATCGTTCCTAGCCGTATTACTGGAACATCCGCTAAGTATCAGCGTCAGTTAGCGCGCGCTATCAAGCGTGCTCGTTATTTGTCACTGCTGCCTTATACTGATTCACATCAGTAAGCTAGCACCGGTTCGATTACCAAAAGTAGAGGTAGCGAGAAATGAATGTCATTTTGTTAGATAAAATTGCTAACTTGGGAAGCCTTGGCGATCAAGTCAGTGTAAAATCAGGTTACGCACGTAACTTTCTTTTCCCTCAAGGAAAAGCAGTACCTGCAACGAAAAGCAACGTTGAACTGTTTGAACAACGTCGTGCTGAGTATGAAGCTAAATTAGCTGATCATTTAGCTGCTGCTGAAGCCCGTGCTGAAAAAGTTAATGCTTTAGATACAGTTACTATTGCTTCTAAAGCAGGTGATGAAGGCAAATTATTTGGTTCTATCGGTACTCGTGACATCGCTGATGCAGTAACAGCTGCAGGCGTTGAAGTGAAGAAGAGCGAAGTATTAATGCCGCACGGTACACTGCGTGAAGTTGGTGAGTTCGATATCGAATTACATTTACACGCTGATGTATTTGCAAACATCAAATTGAAAATTGTAGCGGCTGAGTAAGTCACTATAGTTTTTAGAAAAAGCTGCCTTATGGCAGCTTTTTTTTTGGAAAATTTTCATTCGTGTAAACCTTTCCTGTGTAAGTGTCGTCTAAACTAACAAAGCAATTATAAAGTGGTATCAGGGAGATAACCTTGCAACGTGAACCAGCCAGTGATGACGTGCTATTAGCGGCGCAAGGTGACGTGGACGCTTTTCAGCGACTGTATTACCGACATATAAAGCAAGTGTATGGATTAGTGCTTAGACTCTGTGCTGATAAGGCGCTCGCAGACGACTTAGTTCAGGAAGTTTTTGTGCAACTCTGGCAAAAATTAGGCTCTTTTCGGGGCGAATCAAAATTTAGTAGTTGGTTGTATCGAGTAACAACCAATATCTGCCTAACCGAAATACGTAAACAAAAGCGATGGTTTTCAAGGTTTACCTCTGACAGCAAAGAGACTTCAGAACCAATAAATGAAGGTAACCTCGATGTGAGCCAACTGGATAAACTGATTTTAAAATTACCGGAACAGACCCGGCAGGTCTTTGTTTTACATGCTTTGCAAGGTGAGTCCCATCAACAAATTGCCGACTGGCTGGGAATTGCGCCAGGCACCAGTAAAGCGCAGTTTCACCGGGCTCGTAAACGTTTAGAGGAGTGGCTACAAGATGAGTGATAACAAACAGGCTCAAAACCTTGAAGACCAACTCGAACAGATTAAAAAGGAGGGTATTGAGCCTCCTCAAGACTTCTGGCCGGTGATTGAGAACCGACTGAGTCACTCCGAGCCTCTGGCAAAAAAAGGGCGGGGTTTTTGGTCTGGTGCGGTAGCCGCCAGTCTTGTTATTGCTACCTTCATGGCAGGATGGCAGCTTAGTGTGCCGAAGTCACTGGATAATCCCGTGACCGGGTACTATTTATTGGCGGAAAAAATGAATGCAGAGCAACAGGCACAAATATATAGCATGCGTGTTGGCTATGAAACGGCAGGTTACCGCCAGGTGAATGGTAATACTGAAGAGAATTTAACCCAGCTGGCTTTTGCCAGAGAAGAAATTACAGAGTCCCTGCGCAAAACACCTGGAGACCCGAACTTATTGGAATTATTGCGTTGGGTTAATGAACAGGAATTAAAGTTACTTAGTCAATCTTATACGTTGACCAAGACCGTACAAGAAATCTAACCAGGAGTTAAAAATGAAAAAAATATTAACCATAGTTGGTTTATCGCTACTTATGTTCGGTTCTGCTATAGCGGCTCAGGAAAAGGTGGATGAAACGCTGGCTGTTTCACCAGCGGCAAGGGTCTCTATTGATAATATGAGAGGGAAGGTTGAGCTTATAGTAAATGACAAAGATGAAATTCGGGTTGTGGGAAAACTCGATGAAAAAGCGGAAGACTTTGTTTTTGAACAGAGGGGGACAGGGGTTCACATTAACGTAAAAGTACCTGAACAAAGAGGCTTTAACTTGTCTTCAGACGACTCTGAAGGTTCAGATCTCAAAATATACCTGCCTTCATCTATGGATATTAGTGTCAATGGTGTCTCCATGGATGTCTCTGCAAATGACTTTGATGGCGGCCTGGAAATCCGCTTGGTTAGTGGTGACATAGAGGTTAGTGGCATTAAAAACCGGGTGCTTTTAAAGACTGTCAGCGGTGATATCGATGCTGAAGAACTTGAAGGAGAGGTTCGCTTCGAAACCGTTAGTGGCGACATTATGGACATTAACAATGGTTCAGAGTCAGCGACTTATCAGTCAGTAAGCGGTGATATTACCAGCCAGTCAGATTCTGTTGCGGAACTTACAGTGCAGTCAGTGTCAGGCGATATTGATGTTAAAGCCGGTGTACTGCGCAAAGGGAAAGTGACAACAGTCAGTGGCGACGCCATACTGACCGCCGGCTTGCACAGTACTGCTCGCATAGAGTCCAGTTCGGTAAGTGGGGACTTAACCTTTAAGTGGATGGGCGATATTCATTCCAGCTTTAATATTAAGTCTAATGCAGGTGGTGAAATCACCAACCGACTAACTGATGATAAAGCCAATGAAGCAGAGTGGGGCCCATCGTCCAGACTGGAGTTCTCTGTCGGTGACGCAAGTGCAGATGTTTCAGCGACAACCGTTAGCGGTGAAATTACACTCGATAAAAATTAAATACTTCAGTTAAGCCTTGCTGTGCTTTCTAAATAAGAGGGGATTTTGTATAGTAATCCCCTCTTATTATTTCCCTTGGCGAGACAACTTTCCTCATGGCAGAGAAGTCAAAAAAACGCGACGCATCCATAGAAGCTTTAAGATCAGCTCCACATTCAATTGAAGCGGAGCAGTCCGTTCTTGGTGGACTCATGCTGGACAATGATGCCTGGGATAATGTCGCCGGCAGTGTCATCGCAGAAGACTTCTATCACCGCTCGCATCGACTCATTTTCAAAGCAATGCACGAGCTTGCGCAGCGTAGTCAGCCAATGGACTTAGTTACCGTCTCTGAGACCCTGGAAAGCTCTGGTGAATTAGAACAGGTTGGCGGGTTCGCATACTTGGGAGAGATTGCAAAAAATACACCAAGTGCCGCTAATATACTCGCCTACGCAAATATTGTCCGCGAGCGAGCGGTATTGCGTGAGATGATAGGTGCAGCAAATGAAATTGCTGAGTCCGGCTATGATACACAAGGGCGCAGCAGCGCAGAGCTTTTAGACTTAGCCGAATCTAAAGTCTTTCAGATAGCAGAGAAACGTGTCAGCTCAAGTGAAGGGCCGCAAGGCATTAACCTGATTTTGCAGCGCACGGTTAGCCGTATTGAGCAATTGAGTAAACTTAAAAACAATAATGGCGTAACCGGTGTGTCGACCGGCTTTACCGATTTGGATCAAATGACTGCCGGGCTACAACCTTCCGATTTGGTTATCGTTGCAGCACGTCCTTCTATGGGTAAGACAACCTTTGCTATGAACCTGGCTGAGAATATTGCGCTTAACGATGACCGGCCAGTGTTGGTATTTAGTTTAGAGATGCCTGCTGAGCAGTTAATGATGCGTATGTTGGCGTCGCTAAGCCGGGTTGATCAGAATAAGGTGCGTACGGGTAAACTTGAAGATGATGACTGGGCGCGCATTGCCTCGGTCATGAATATGTTAAATGATAAAAACAATATATACATAGACGACTCTTCAGGCTTAACGCCTACCGAAGTTCGTTCCCGTGCCCGCCGTATTCATAGAGAACACAAGGGTATTTCTATGATTATGGTCGATTACCTTCAGCTCATGACAGTACCGGGTATGTCGGAGAACCGGACACTAGAAATTGCCGAGATCTCGCGTTCTTTAAAGTCCCTGGCGAAAGAATTGGAAGTGCCGGTTGTCGCACTGTCGCAGCTTAACCGTTCATTAGAGCAACGCTCGGACAAGCGTCCGGTTAACTCAGACTTACGTGAGTCAGGTTCTATTGAGCAGGATGCAGACGTCATTATGTTTATCTATCGGGATGAGGTTTATCATCCCGAATCAGCGGAACAAGGCCTGGCGGAAATTATTATTGGTAAGCAGCGTAACGGGCCTATTGGCAGGGTAGAGCTGAAGTTCCATGGGCAACTATCGAGGTTCGATAACTATGCCCGTAACATTAGCGACGACCGTTACTAATCGTCGCTAGTTAATTCTGTCGAAGCAGATTTCAATATAAGCTTTTCCGGCGACATGATTGAACGGCATAATCAGTTTTGAACCTTCTGATTTGTGCGAAATGGTATGGTCCTTTCCGGATACCACTATCGGTGTTGCCATATCAAAATCATAGCCTTTTTCACCCAAAGTTTTTTTTGCGCCACCAGTGACCATATTGGTGATTTCACCGACCATGTCACACACATCTTCATTAATTGAGTCCGGCAGCTCGCCTAACATCTTGTTCATTATTTCGCAGGCTAAGTTCTCTTCAAAAGATATGGAAAATGAGCCTTTAATTTGCGGTCCGACCATACCGATGATGCCCGATACATCCCCACGAGCGTACTCATCTTTTTTAAGCTGCGCTTTACCGGGTTTCAATTCCATTTGAGCCATCATCGACAACACATTTTGCAGTGCTTGAAGAAATGGATTTACGAACTCGGCATTCATTTTTTATTCCTTTATATCTTGCTGACACTTAATGGTGTCAGATGTGTTTTCAATGGTTAAAATTAGACTACGATTACCATAGTCATCAACAACATTGATAGTATTTACCTGTGCTGAAAAATTGTTCATCAAAAGCGTATTGGATAATGTCCACTTGCACAGGTTATCACGCTTGGGGACTTCCTGATAAATCCAAATTTTCTGATAGTCTGCTTCAACCCCCACCCAGTTTGCTTTAACGGTTTCTCCCTGGGCGTTTGTGAGTTGAAACTCTTCATTTACCCAGCTACGAATTTGCTCTTCGGCATCTTCATGCTCAAGTCTGAACGTTTTACCCAGCCGTTTTTTCAATGCCTGCTGTACGTCGTGCAAAGTATATTGATGCACAATTTCAATAGCACCTGTGTTCTTGTTGGCGCTAATTTCGGTCAAACCAAAAAAGTATCGATGCGCTGATACCGAGGGTATCAGCGCTAAAGTTAGAACAATGGCAGCAACGAATTTAATCATCGTTACCTGACTCCAACTCCTGGTTATAGTCTTCCATCATGCTCTTACTACGGTCATCCCGTTTGAAAAGCTCAATTCGTGATGGTACAGCACGAGCCGGCCAATAATTATTATCGGTGTCTACGTCTGCTGTTTCCCAGTTAGGGTCAACAATGACCTGAGTCAGCGTTTTATCACGGATTAATAACTTACTGACGCTCTCTGGTGAACGGCGCCAAACTTCAGCAGGAATACGAACATGCTCTTTAGTACCGTCTTCATAGTGAAGGTCGAGCAAAATAGGCATAACTAAGCCGCCTTTGTTAGCAAAGTCGAGCACATAGAAATTACTGCCATTTTCCAGCATTTGTTTCTGCTCGTCATTGAGTCCTTCAATAAGTTTTCTGTATTCGTTACGGTCTGCATTAGTTACCGTAAACTCATCGTTCTCGTTATAGAAGTCTGCAAGATACGGTTGTTGATGAATTTTATAATTAACATCGGCGTTGCGCTTGGTGGTTAAAGATTCAGGCTCTGCATCATGCTGTTCTTCCGCCCAGGCTTTTTCAACTTCCGGATCCTGAGTATTAATCGTTAACTGGTTAACTTGTTCCAGCGAGATATCAACATGGTCAGTCGAATAGAACCAGCCGCGCCAGAACCAATCCAAGTCGACCCCTGAAGCATCTTCTAAGGTTCTGAATAAATCTTCTGGTGTCGGGCGTTTAAATTTCCAACGCTGCGCGTATTCGCGAAATGCGAAATCAAACAGGTCGCGACCGACAATGGTTTCACGCAGTATATTTAGAGCGGTAGCTGGCTTCCCATAGGCGTTATTACCGAACTGCAGGATAGACTCTGAGTTGGTCATAATGGGCATCTGGTTACTACTGGCCATGTAACGGGTAATGTTACGCGGCTCACCACGCCATGAAGGGTAATCTTTTTCCCATTTTTGTTCAGCCAGGAATTGCAAATAGGTGTTTATTCCTTCGTCCATCCAAGTCCATTGACGCTCATCCGTATTGACGATCATGGGGAAGTAAATATGACCAATCTCGTGAATAATGACCGAAATAAGGCCGTATTTCGTGCGTTTGGAGTAGTACTTCTCACCCGAGTCTTCGTCAACGTATGGACGAGGGCCATTGAAGGTTATCATTGGGTACTCCATACCACCGACAGGCCCATTGACTGAAATTGCTACCGGGTAGGGGTAGTCAAAGCTATAGTCATTGTAATGCTCAATGGTGTGGATAATAGAAGCCGTTGAGTAACGCTCCCATAAAGGGTTGCCTTCTTCGGGGTAGAAGGACATAGCCAGTACATCAGTGTCGTTTTTCTTGTAGCCCTGAGCGTCCCAGATAAATTTGCGTGAGGAAGCCCAGGCAAAATCACGAACTTTCTCAGCTTCAAAAATCCAGGTTTTGGTTTGGCTGGTCCCTTCTTTTTGGTTCTCCAGAGCTTCTTCTTCGGTAACAATTTTTATTGGTTCGTCGGCGTTACGTGCAGCTTCCAGACGCTGGCGTTGGATGGACGTCAGAACATCTTCCGGGTTCTGTAAAACACCGGTAGAGGCAACAATGTGATCCGCCGGAACCGTAATTTCTACACGGTAGTCACCGAACTCCAAAGCGAACTCCCCATTGCCGACAAACTGTTTGTTCTGCCAACCTTCAGCGTCATAATACGCTGCCATACGAGGGAACCACTGTGCCATTTCGTACAAGTAGTTGCCGTCTTCTTCAAAGTATTCGTAGCCGCCGCGACCGCCCAGCACCTCAGCTTCAATGATGTTGAATTGCCAGTTGATATTAAATGTGACGCTATCACCACTTTTTAGCGGCTCACTGAGATCAAGCCGTAACATGGTGTCGTTAACATAATGCGCAAGCGGTTCACCATTTTCTTTACTGATTTCAGTAAGCTCATAGCCAGCAGGAAAGCTTTCCTGAGTTAACATACTTTCCATACGGGAAAAACTAACACGCTCTAAACTTCCTGTGGCCCGGCTTTGTGGCCCGATAGAGTCCTTTTTGAATCGGTTTTGATCAAGCTGAACCCACAAGTAACGCAGGGTGTCTGGTGAGTTATTGGTGTAAGTAATGGTGCTTTTAGCGGTAATACGTTGATTCTCGTCATCTAACGCGACCTGGATCTTATAATCGGCTTCTTGTTGCCAGTATGCGTGGCCGGGCGCTCCGGACGCTGTCCGGTAGATATTTGGACTGCGAAATTTGTCGTCGTTCAGTTGACGGAACTTATCCTCGAATGCCTGGGCTGTTGCCGCTTGGTTTACGGTAAAGCAAACCGCTGCAGCCGCTAAAAGATGACTGAGTTTCATTGTGCTACCTATTGTTATTTATTATTTATGGGTACAACTATTCAATGGCACTTAGCGCACAAGCCATGTGCCTCTATAGTTTGGTTTTGAACTTTAAAGCCTTGATCTTCCGCCTGGTGCTTTAACTCGTCATAAACACCCTCAGACTGAATTTCCTGAACGTCTCCGCAGGATTCACAAATGAGCATTTGCACAGGATGCTGATGATCAAAATGTGAGCAAAGAACAAAGCTGTTTGATGATGTGATTTTATGAACGAAGCCTTGCTCTTGTAGAAAGTCTAGAGCGCGATAAATAGTAGGAGGTTTTGCGTTTGGCATGACCTCACGCAGTTGATCGAGTAAATCGTAGGCTCCGACAGCTCCTGAGTGCTCAGCGAGTATTGCAAAAACTTCGCGCCGGGCATTTGTGAGTCGGGCACCGCGTTGTTGGCAGAGTTTCTCTGCTTTATGTATCAATCGTTGTGCTTCTTGAGCTGTCATTGTCTACTACTATTTAAGATCGTTCTGGTCATTGTAGAGAGTTTTACAGGCAAGGAAAAGGGTTTTACGGAAGAGGCTGCTTAGTCGCCTATTCTGAGTTAAAATGTCAGGCAATTACTCGAAATTTATTGACTAACTTTTTAACCGGGTGGATGTTTTGGCTGTACCATATTCTTACAAGCTCTCAGTAGCGCCTATGCTGGACTGGACCGATCGTCACTGTCGGTACTTCCATCGTTTACTAACATCAACCACCCTTCTTTATACTGAAATGGTGACGACTGGCGCTATTATTCATGGCCAACAGGATTTTTTAGCATTCAACTCAGAGGAACACCCCGTTGCGCTTCAATTGGGAGGCTCTGAGCCTGACGCAATGGCTCACTGTGCCGCTTTAGCCCAAGAGCGGGGCTATGATGAAGTTAACATTAATGTTGGTTGTCCTTCTGACCGGGTTCAGAATGGAAGTTTTGGCGCATGTTTAATGGCGGAACCTAAAAAAGTAGCTGATTGTGTGAGCGCGATGAAAGCGGTTACCGATATTCCCATAACGGTAAAGACCCGACTCGGAATAGACCATCAGGACTCCGATGACTTCCTTTATCAGCTAACTGATGCCGTAGTCGCAGCAGGTGCCGATCAATTGACTTTGCATGCGCGCAAAGCTTGGTTACAAGGCCTGAGTCCTAAAGAAAACAGAGATATTCCCGAGTTGCAATATGAGCGTGTTTACCGGGCACAGCAACGGTATCCCAGTATTCCTGTTTCGATTAATGGCGGAGTTGCAACTATTGAGGACGTTAAAGAGCATTTAGCTCAAGTTCAAGGTGTGATGATAGGGCGAGCGGCTTATCAGAACCCCTGGTTGTTGACTGAGTTGGATTCGTTGACGGGGGTTGAGCGGTCAGAGTTGTCCCGGGAAGCGATTGTTACCGCAATGATACCTTATATCGATAACCATATCCGTCAGGGTGGCCGAGCATGGCACGTGGCCAGACATATGCTGGGACTCTTTCAGGGAATGGCCGGGGGGAAGCGTTGGCGACAGTATCTTAGCGTGAAAGGTCCGAGGGCGACTTGTGCTGAGCAATTGCTTTACGGTGCCTTGGCGTTTCGGGATGACCACAGTCAACATGTTTCGTCACTAACCTCATAAATACACTAAAAATTAGTGAAAAACACTAACCTGCTGAAGGTAAGGTTTTTACTGTTAATTCAATAAATCCATATAAAACAAAATCTTAAATAAAATCAAAAAGCTGGCACAACCTTTGAATTAGTTAGTGCGACTTAACTAACGCACTGTCATTTATTCAAAGGAGAAAAATTATGAAAGCGTTAATCGTAAGTGTTGTCAGTGGTGTTATGTTGTTCAGCGCATCGGCTTCAGCTGCCGATGATAATAGAGATTCTATCGCTGCTGAGATACAAGCTCAGATTGCTGAAATATCAGAGCAAGGTATGGAAACTATCAAGCAGTCAGTTTCTGATTCTATTCAGGAGTGGGGCCTTGAATTGTTTTCCAGTCTGCAGTTGACTGAAACTCAAAGTAAAGCGTCCGAAGAAAAAAGTCAGCAGACTCAGTAGGGAGCTCCCATGATTTTATTAGATCAATGGTGGCTCATTTGGTTGACCGCGCCGGTATTAGGAACGTTAGTCGTCGGCGCTGTCATAAGTTTCAGCGCATCCCTAATGCGGCACAGCTAGACTTTTGGTACTCTGCGTATATCTCGTTATAACAATAAAAGAGGAATACGTATGTTTAAGTCTCTGATAGCCGCGTCCGTGCTGGCCGTAATAACTGGCTGCGCAACAGCCGCACAGCCCACAGAAGGTAACGCTGAACAAGCAAAGTATACAGCGAGTGATAAAGCTGAAAGGCTGGCAAAAGAGTACCTTCTGGTTGATACACATATTGATGTGCCTTACCGAATTCACGATAAATGGGAAGATGTAACAGAAGCGACTGCCGAAGGCGATTTTGACTACCCCCGCGCTGTTGAAGGCGGCCTGGATGCGCCTTTCATGTCAATTTATATTCCAGCTTCTTATGAGCAAAGCGGTGGCAGTGTTCAACTGGCTCACGAACTTATTGATGGCATGGAAGCTCTGGTTGCACGAGCCCCTGATAAGTTTGCCATGGCTTATAGTACGGATGACATCCGTAGTAATAAAGAGCAAGGGCTAATGTCTATTGCTTTGGGGATGGAGAATGGCACACCAATTGAAGGTGACCTTGATAACTTGCACATGTTTTATGAGCGTGGCATTCGCTACATTACTCTGGCTCACTCATTATCTAATCACATTTCTGATTCCTCTTATGACATTCGCCGCCAGTGGGATGGTTTAAGCCCCTTTGGTAAGGAACTGGTCAAAGAAATGAACAAAGTTGGCGTTATGGTTGATGTTTCTCACATCTCCGATGAGGCGTTCTACCAGGCCGTCGAAATTAGTGACGTGCCAGTCATAGCGTCGCATTCGTCGCTGCGCTCATACACCCCCGGTTTCGAGCGTAATATGAGCGATGACATGCTAAAAGCTTTAGCGGAAAATGAAGGCGTTATCCAGATTAACTTTGGTTCATCGTTTTTGGCTGAGCAGGCAAACCGTTACCGCGATATGATGAAAAAGCGTATTAATGCTGTAAAAGAGCAGTATGGTGAAGACAGCGATGAAGCCAAACGTCGCATTAAAGACATAGAAGCAAATAATCCGTACCCGTTTGCGACATTAGACACAGTTCTGGACCATATCGACCACGTGCGCGACTTAATTGGCGTTGAGCATATAGGTATTGGCTCAGATTATGACGGTGTCGGTGATTCATTACCGGTCGGCTTAAAAGATGTATCTACCTATCCAAACCTTGTTCAGGGCTTAATGGACAGAGGGTACTCAGATAAAGAAATTGAAATGATTCTGGGTGGTAATTTAATGCGTGTTTGGGAACAAGTGGAAGACTACGCCGAAACACATTAAGGGCTTGACACCCGGCCGTGAATCGGTATAATTCGCGGCCACGTCTTTTGAGTTTATCGGCTTTGGCCGTGTAAAAGGCGTTCGACAACAGTCCCGATTGGGGACTGAACGGTTGACGTAGAATGTCGCACCCCCGGTATGTGCCAGGGAGGTTGCGATTTTCTGTGCTCTTTTTTAAATGCTCTTTTATTGAGGCTTTGATTTATTTATGGCTAATCAAAGAATTCGGATTCGTTTGAAAGCGTTCGATCACCGTCTGATCGACCAGTCGACTGCAGAGATTGTTGAAACTGCAAAACGCACTGGTGCTCAGGTACGTGGCCCTATCCCACTGCCAACTCGGAAAGAACGCTTCACCGTGCTGACTTCTCCACACGTGAATAAAGACGCGCGTGACCAGTACGAAATCCGCACCCACAAGCGTCTGATTGATATCATGGACCCTACTGACAAAACGGTTGACGCGCTTATGCGTTTAGATTTGGCAGCTGGCGTTGATGTACAGATCAGCTTGGGTTAAGTGGGCAGTAATAGGATTACACACGAGAGGTTTTAACAATGGCTATAGGTCTAGTCGGTCGTAAAGTAGGAATGACGCGTGTCTTCCAGGAAGACGGCGCTTCTGTTCCTGTTACTGTGATCGAAGTGCTGGCGAACCGTGTGACTCAGGTTAAATCTGATGACACTGACGGTTACCGTGCCCTTCAAGTGACCACAGGCGAGAAGAAAGCGAGCCGTGTAACCAAGCCTTTAGCAGGTCATTTTGCTAAAGCTGGTACAGAGGCAGGTCGTGGTCTTTGGGAATTCCGCCTGAAAAACGGCGAAGGCGAAGATTACGCGGTTGGTTCTGAACTGACTGTTGATATTTTCGCAGAAGTTAAGAAAGTAGACGTTACTGGTACTTCTAAAGGTAAAGGCTTTGCCGGTACTGTGAAGCGCTGGAACTTCAGCATGCAGGACGCTACTCATGGTAACTCATTGTCCCACCGTGCACCGGGTTCAATCGGTCAAAACCAGTCGCCTGGTAAAGTATTCAAAGGCAAGAAAATGGCTGGTCAGATGGGTAATGAGCGAGTCACTACGCAGTCACTTGAATTAGTTCGAGTTGATGCAGAACGCAGTTTGTTGTTGATCAAAGGTGCGGTCCCGGGTGCAACCGGTAGTGATGTGATCGTTAAACCAGCGGTCAAGGCGTAACGTCTGAGGAGAATAGTGATGGAATTAACATTGAAAGACGCAAAAGGCGCTCTTGAGGTTTCCGAAGCTACCTTTGGACGTGAGTTTAATGAAGCCCTTGTCCATCAAGTAGTTGTAGCTTACGCTGCAGGTGCTCGTCAGGGCACTAAAGCTCAGAAAACTCGTTCTGAAGTAGCCGGTGGTGGTAAGAAGCCTTGGCGTCAAAAAGGTACTGGTCGTGCCCGTGCAGGTACAATCCGTAGCCCTATCTGGCGTTCTGGTGGTGCGACTTTTGCAGCTAAGCCGCAAAATCACAGCCAGAAAGTTAACAAAAAAATGTATCGCGGTGCGATTAAAAGCATTTTGTCGGAATTGATTCGTCAGGAACGTTTGATTGTTGTTGAGAAGTTTGGTGTTGAAGAACCAAAAACAAAACAGCTGGCAGCGAAACTGAAAGAAATGGATCTGAACGACGTTTTGATCGTGACTAAAGAAGTTGATGAGAACTTATTCTTAGCTTCTCGCAACTTGCATAAAGTCGACGTGCGTGATGTTCAGGGTATCGACCCTGTCAGTCTGATTGCTTTCGAGAAAGTGCTGATGACTGCAGACGCCGTCAAGCAGCTTGAGGAGGTGTTATCATGATGCGCGAAGAACGTTTGCTTAAAGTGATTTTAGCACCTCACGTTTCGGAAAAATCGACTATGACTGCTGAAGGCAACAACACGGTTGTTTTCAAAGTAGCAGTTGATGCGACGAAATCCGAAATTAAAGCGGCTGTCGAAAAACTGTTTGAAGTTGAAGTCAAAAACGTACGTACAGTAAACGTAAAGGGTAAAACCAAGCGTACTGGGTTCCGTTTTGGAAAACGCAGTAACTGGAAAAAAGCGTATGTTGCCTTGAATGAAGGTGCTGACATTGACTTCTCTGGCGGCGCTGAGTAACAGGAGGAATAAACATGGCTGTAGTTAAAAGTAAGCCTACGTCTCCGGGTCAACGCCACGTCGTTAAAGTCGTCGGTCAGGACCTGTACAAAGGCAAGCCTTACGCACCATTGCTGGAAAAAAACAGCAAGTCTGGTGGTCGTAACAATAACGGTCGTATCACGGTTCGTCACATTGGCGGTGGACATAAACACCACTACCGTGTAATCGACTTTAAACGTAATAAAGATGGTATCCCTGCAAAGGTTGAGCGTATTGAATACGATCCTAACCGTTCAGCGAATATCGCTTTAGTTTTGTATGCTGACGGTGAACGCCGTTACATTCTGGCTCCGAAAAACCTATCTGTAGGCGATCGTATCCAGTCTGGTGTTGATGCACCGATTAAACCTGGTAACAGTCTGCCAATGCGCAACATCCCTGTGGGTAGTGTTGTTCACGCAGTAGAGTTACAGCCAGGTAAAGGCGCACAGATGGCTCGTTCAGCGGGTGCTTATTGCCAGATTCTTGCTCGTGACGGTGCTTATGTTACCGTTCGTTTGCGTTCAGGTGAGATGCGTCGCGTTCAGTCTGAAGGTCGTGCAACTATCGGTGAAGTAGGTAACGCAGAACACATGCTGCGTCAATTGGGTAAAGCCGGTGCAAACCGCTGGCGTGGTATTCGTCCTACCGTTCGTGGTGTGGCGATGAACCCAGTTGATCACCCTCACGGTGGTGGTGAAGGCCGTACCTCTGGTGGACGTCATCCTGTGACTCCATGGGGCACGCCGACCAAGGGCTACAAAACCCGTAAAAACAAGCGTACTGATAAGTTCATCGTACGCCGTCGCAACAAATAAGAGTTGAGGATAAAACATGCCACGTTCTCTTAAAAAAGGTCCATTTATTGACCTTCACCTGCTAAATAAGGTGGAGAAAGCGTTGGAAGCCGGGGATAAAAAGCCAATTAAAACTTGGTCCCGTCGTTCAATGATCATCCCAGATATGATCGGCCTGACAATCGCTGTTCACAACGGTCGTCAGCACGTTCCTGTCTACGTGACAGATGAAATGATCGGTCATAAATTAGGCGAATTCGCGCCAACCCGTACTTATCGCGGCCATGCTGCTGATAAGAAAGCGAAGAAACGGTAAGAGGTAGAGAGTGATGGAAGCAATTGCTAAACACCAATTTGCCCGCGTTTCAGCGCAGAAGGGCCGTTTGGTCGCAGACCAAATCCGTGGACTTCCAGTAGAAAAAGCACTGGATATCCTGGCATACAGCCCCAAAGCATCTGCTGTCTTAATCAAGAAAGTACTTGAGTCAGCAATCGCGAACGCGGAACATAACGAAGGTGCGGATATCGATGAGTTAAAAGTAGCCCGGGTCTTTTTAGACGAAGGTCCTACTATGAAGCGCATCAAGCCACGGGCGAAAGGCCGTGCCGATCGTATCTTTAAGCGCACCAGCCACATTACTGTGGTCGTGTCAGATAGCTAGGAGATAAATTATGGGTCAGAAAGTACATCCTAATGGTATTCGCCTAGGTATCTCCAGACCATGGAATGCAACCTGGTATGCGAATACAAATGAGTTCGCTGATAACCTGCACAGTGATTTTCAGGTACGTAAATTCCTGACAAAAGAACTGCGCAACGCATCAGTCTCTCGTATCGTTATCGATCGTCCAGCTAAGAGCGTTCGTGTGACTATTCACACAGCACGCCCTGGTGTGGTTATCGGTAAGAAAGGCGAAGACGTAGAAAAGCTGCGTAAGCAAGTTTCTAAATTGACAGGTTCTCCTGCGCAAATCAACATCTCAGAAGTTCGTAAGCCTGAGTTGGATTCGCAGCTAGTAGCTGACAATATTGCTGGTCAGTTGGAACGTCGTGTCATGTTCCGTCGTGCTATGAAACGTGCTGTACAAAACGCCATTCGCTTGGGTGCCAAAGGCATCAAAGTTGAAGTGAGTGGTCGTTTAGGCGGCGCAGAAATTGCACGTACTGAGTGGTATCGTGAAGGCCGTGTACCGCTGCACACATTACGTGCAGACATCGACTACTCGACCTCAGAAGCGAACACCACTTACGGTATCATCGGTGTTAAGGTCTGGATTTTCCGTGGTGAAGTTCTTGGTGGACTTCCAACTGAAGAAAAGCCAGCTCCTAAGCGCGGCAAGAACCGTAAGTAAGGAGAGACGATATGTTACAACCTAAGCGTACAAAATTCCGTAAGGTTCACACAGGCCGCAACCGTGGTCTGGCGCAGTCTGGTAACAAAGTCAGCTTCGGTACTTTTGGTTTAAAAGCTACTGATCGTGGTCGTATGACCGCGCGTCAAATCGAAGCAGGCCGTCGTGCAATGACTCGTCACGTTAAGCGTCAAGGTAAAATCTGGATCCGCGTATTTCCTGATAAGCCTATTACCAAAAAGCCTTTAGAAGTTCGTATGGGTAAAGGTAAAGGTAACGTCGAATACTGGGTTGCTCAGATTCAACCAGGTCGCGTTCTGTATGAAATGGACGGTGTTCCTGAAGAGTTGGCACGTGAAGCGTTCCGCCTGGCGGCACGTAAACTGCCTTTCAAAACCACTTTTGTGACTCGGACGGTAATGTGATGAAAGCAAGTGAACTGAAAGATAAAACCGTTGAGCAGCTGCAGGAAGAATTGCTAGGCTTGCGTCGTGAGCAGTTCAATCTGCGTATGCAGGCGGCAACTGGTCAGCTGAATCAGACTCACATGATGAAACAAGTGCGTCGTGATATCGCACGTGTTAAAACCATCTTAAATGAGAAGGCAGGTGCGTAATGACTGATGAAAAACGTGTTCGTACTCTGCAAGGCAAAGTTGTCAGCGATAAGATGGATAAAACCATCACTGTAGCTGTTGAACGCCGTGTAAAGCACCCGGTATACGGGAAGTACATCACGCGTACAACTAAAGTACATGCGCATGACGAAGAAAACCAGTGTAAAGCTGGCGACACCGTGATTGTTCGCGAAAGTCGTCCGCTGTCTAAGAATAAATCTTGGACTCTGGAAGAAATCGTAGAGCGTGCTACTGTTGTCTAAACGCAGATAACGAAGTAAAAAATACAAAGGCCTCCCTTGCGGAGGCCTTTTTTTTGATCTAAACCTTAATAGGTTGAGTACAAATATCTGAAATTAAATAATTTATTTTTATTAAAGAATTAATAATAAAAGCGCATATCAGTGCGTAATACTCAGAGGGAGTCAACCTATGTCAAAGAGCATATTTTTTGCAGCTACGGTACTTGCAGCAAGTCCGGTGGTTGCCGCTCCACAGGAAAGTAACTCTGTCGAACAAGAGATACAAGCGCTTAAAGAGCGTTTGGCCCAATTGGAAAAACGTTTAGCAGAAAAAGAAGAAAGTGAGAAAGAAGAAGAGATTGTTGTTGTCAAAGAACAAAATATTGAGGAAGAAACAACAGCCGGTAAAAGCGACGGCAAGCGCAGAGTTGTTTATGACTCAGGTGTTCACGCTCGCTTAGATGAATTGGAAAAAAGAACGGAAGAAAACGAAAATTGGCCAATAAAGATTCATGGTGCAGTCCGTTTTCAGTATGAATACAATAATTACGATTCTGACAATGAAGACAGAATGGGTGATTTAGATTTCGATATTTTCCGGCTGAATTTTGATGGCGAAATGGGTGGAGTTATTTTATCTGCCGAATACCGTTGGTTTAATTATCAGGATGTGGTTAAACATGCCTGGTTTGGTTATGATTTTACTGACAAGCTTCAAGGCCAGGTTGGTGTCGTAAAAATACCTTTCGGTAACATGCCGTATAACTCCCACAGTTACTTTTTTAACACTACCTTTTATGTCGGTTTAGAAGATGAGCACGATAATGGACTTCGGTTTAAGTATCGGGGGGACGAATGGGATTTTGATTTAGCTTATCTTAAGTCTGATGAGCAAGGTGGTATCGATGGCTCAACCTCTGACAGAACCGCTCGCTATAATTACGATACAGTAGGTATTAGGCTGCCAGGACAGGGTGCCTATGATGAACCTGGATTGCCTATTGGAGAAAGTAATAGCTATGCATTCCGTACGGCTCGCAAGTTTAATTTCAGTGATGACGAAAACTTAGAGCTCGGTGTATCGGTTCAGGGGGGTAACTTATATTCAGGAACTGCAGGAGAAGGCTTTACCGCAGCACAAGAATACGAAAACCAAAATGTTGGTAATCGTTTAGCATGGGCTGCTCACGGGGTTTATAATAACGGACCATGGAATGTCCAGCTGCAGTATTCTGACTATGACTATGACTTGAAATTAGAAAACAGAGGCGTCTATATGGCTGCCTATGCTTATTACGACGCTATCCCAACCGAAGCTAAGCTTTATACCGCTAACGTGGCTTACACCTTACCTGTTGATATTGGTCCTATTACTAGCTTTACCTTTTATAATGACCACAGTTTAATGACGGATAAAATGGGTTATCAGGACGATACCTGGATGAATGTGTTGGGTGTCGCTGTAGCAGCCGGCGGGGGCTTTTACACTTACGTTGATTACGTAAAAGCGAAAAACCAACCCTTTATTGGAGGTAATACAGCGACAGACGGTGGGGAAGTCAATGACCGTTTCAATATTAACTTCGGGTATTATTTCTAAAAAGCCTTAAGCCTGTATAGAAAAAATTGAAGACATGGTTCCCTATTAGGGTTCCATGTCTTTTTCTTTGGGCAGTATATGTTCGTAAGAATCGCCTTCCTGACGGAAATCTCTTGTGCGATTGAACATTTTTAGTTCCGTATGCAGAGCTGCTTTTGCCATAATATGTGCGCTGATAGGAGCCGTCAAAAACAAGAAAATGGCGATTAAAAGCTCATTAAAATTTGGTGTTCCCTGAGCTGCCGTAATGATAATAGTGGCAATAACAATACCGCCAATACCAATTGTCGTGTTCTTTGTTGGAGCGTGAAGTCTGGTAAAAAAGTCAGGTAATATAGCCAGACCGAGTGAGCCAATAAAAGCAAAGCAAGCGCCTAAAAGAATAAAAAAAGCAGCTAACCATTGCGACCATTCGGGTAATTGATTTAGTGCGTCCATAATTGTCTACCTTTATTCTATTAAGTCGCCGCGCAGTAAAAACTTACCAGCGGCGATGGTGCCAACAAAGCCAAACATGGCAATAAGCAGGGCGGCTTCAAAGTAGGTTTGGGTGTTCTGATACATTCCCAGCAGAAGTAATAAAGCCAGGGAGTTAATATAAATGGTATCTAATGCCAATATCCGGTCCGGTAAATCAGGGCCTTTAACCAGCCGCCAGAAGTTTAGCAACACCGATAAACTGAATAGCAAGAAGGCAATTTGCAGTACTGTCGTTAACATTTAAAAATCTCCTTCAGGCGTCGCTCGTAACGATTTCTAATGGTGTTTATGACTTCTTCGGGGTTTTCCTCAGAGAATGCATGAATAAGAATCCCTTTACGTCCGCGAGTTATTTCGCAAGAAACAGTACCAGGCGTTAATGTGATTGTGCTGGCAAGAATAGTAACCGGTAGTTCCTCTTTCATATCCAGTGGAAAGACGAAAAGTGCCGGTTTTATCGAGCGAGGTTTTCCTATTATCATTCCTGCAATTTTAAAATTGGCGACGACAATGTCATTTAAAAGAATAAAGAAATAAACCAACGCTAAATCTGGGCGCTTAATGGTTGCGAATTTAGGCCATGCTGAGCGAAAAAGAAATGGAACAAACCACGCAAATATGGCGCCCAGCAATACGACTCCGGGAGCAATAGAGTTAAACAGCAGCATCCAGACAGCCAGTAAAAATACTGACAGCCAAGGTGTCGGGAAAAGTTTTTTCATGACGATTATTTCTCCCCTTCAGTTAGTACGCGTGATGGATACTGTTGTATATCATAAAGCTGCTCCGCGACATCAGTAGTGTAACTACGAATAGGGTTGGCAAAAATTGTCATGGTCAGTGACAGCGCAAGCAGCATGATGACTGCAGCGCGTTTGCCTAAAGGAGCCGATTGCTCATTAGGTTTGCCTGATAGCGTGTGCCAAAGCATCTTACTTCCCGCTCTGGTTACAGAAATAAGCATAATAAGGGTGGCGCCTAATACAGCGCCCCACAGCCAAAAACTTGTTCCATTAGGACTGGCTGACTCTAATATAAAGAGCTTTCCAACAAAGCCGGACAGCGGTGGTAATCCGATAATTGCAATTGCTGCGACCAGGAACATGACAGAATAAGTTGAGTGATTTGCCATTTTCTTACCAGAGACAATGCGAGAGGCTGTTTTACCACGCTCAAATGCAATGAGATCAGCCAATAAGAACAACGCACCAGTAATAAAGGTCGAGTGTATTAAATAAAACAGCATTGCGCCGGTGGTGGCGATGTCATTTAAGCTGTATGTCGCTATAAGCGTGCCTATAGAAATGACGACTAAATAGGCGACTAATAATCTCAGGTCGCGCGCGCCAAGAATACCAATGGCTCCTGCCAACATGGTAATAAGACCCATAACCCATAGCCAGTCATGGGCAATAAAGGCCAGTTCGTTTGCTTCGGGACCAAAAATAAGAGTGTAAACCCGAACGATAGCGTAGACACCGACTTTCGTCATTATCGCGAACAACGCAGCTACCACTCCGGTGGTTGTAGAGTATGCCTGAGGCAACCAGAAATGCAGAGGCAAGATAGCTGCTTTTATTCCGAAAACGATTAATAACATCATACCGCCGGCTTTCGCTAAAGCGGCCTGATCACCGGTTAACTGCTGAATTTGTGTGGCAAGGTCAGCCATATTCAGCGTACCAGTCACACCATACAATGTACCTATGCCTATTAAGAAAAGTGCAGAACCTAACAGGTTAAGCAAGACATAATGCAATGTGGTGCGTAAACGGAATTTTCCTCCTCCATGCATAAGTAATGCATACGAAGAAATTAAAAGCACCTCAAAAAATACGAATAAGTTGAAAATATCGCCCGTGGCAAAAGCCCCCATTATGCCCATAATCTGAAATTGGAATAGGGCCTGGAAATGGGAACCGAGATTATCCTCAGCGTAGCAGCCATAAATCAGAACGGGCAGGGCTAATATTGCTGTTATTAGCATCATCAATGCACTGAGTTTGTCTACCATCAGGACAATGCCAAAAGGCGCCGACCAGTTCCCCAGAGCATAAACAATCATTTGGTCCTGATTAACCTGAATGAGTAACGCGATGCTTAATACGAGTGTCAATATACTTGCCAGAAGACCAATAGCTCTTCTTTTGGGTTGAGGTCTATCTCCCCAAGGCAGAAGTTGTAAGAGTGCTGCAAAAAGCGGCACTAAAATCGGAAGTATCGCCAAATGTTGTTGCCACATTAGCGGTTGCCCTCCGTGCTGTTATCCTGCTGATTAACTTCGTCGGTTCCAATTTCTCCACGGGCCCGTACGGCTAAGATGATTGAATAAGCTGTCATAGCAAAACCGATAACAATAGCGGTAAGAACCAGGGCTTGAGGCAACGGGTCTGCATAAGTTTCCTGGGTACCATAAATTGGTGCCCCGTCTATTGTTAGTCGTCCGGTGGAAAAGAGAAATAAATTAACAGCGTAAGACAGCATAGTTATGCCCACGACCACAGGAAAAGAGCGGCCGCGTAAAATAAGGAAAACGCTGCATGCGGTCAAAACGCCAACGGTAACAGAGTATAAAGTTTCCATTAATGTCCCTCATGCGTTGGGCGATGACGCGTCGTCATCTTGCCAAAGTTACTTAAAATCATCATGGTTGCGCCGACAACGGTCAGGAAAACGCCCAAATCGAACAGTAAGGCTGTTGCAAATTCAAATTTACCAACCAACGGCCATTCTAAGTAGGTAAACCATGATGTCAGGAAGGGCTTATTAAACACCCAGCTACCAATCCCCGTTAATGCCGCGGTCATCACACCAAACGACATGAGTGATTGGTAATTAACATTGAACCGTTCTTTTACCCAATCAACACCATTTGCAATGTATTGCAGGATCATGGCGGATGCGACAATAAGCCCGGCGATAAAGCCGCCACCGGGTAAGTTATGCCCTCTAAGGAAGATGTAAGCTGCAACGATCATCGCTATAGGCAGAATGATATTAGCTACCGTAGTTAACATCAGTGGGTGTTTGATACGGTGCCAAGGGCGGCCATCGATATCGCTGGAGGGCATAAAGGGCTTCAATTTGTTTAATAGTTTATGAATGCCGGCTGCAGCTATAGCCAGCACGGTAATTTCACCTAATGTATCGAAGCCACGGAAATCTACCAAAATCACATTAACCACGTTTGTTCCACCGCCACCGGATTTGGCATTGGCAAGGAAAAAGTCCGAAATGCTTTCAAACGGTGAGGTAAGAATGGCGAAGTTAAGTGTCGCGACAATACCACCAATAAAGCTGGCAATAATAATGTCTCTAAAAACGCGGTGTCCTGAGGAAGCCCGACTGGTTTTTTGTGGCATAAAGAATAGCGCCAGTATCATCAAAATAATGCTAACTACTTCCACGACTAATTGAGTCATAGCTAAATCGGGCGCCGAAAAATGCGCAAACGCCAGTGATACAACCAGGCCAACGACCGATAACATGCTTAGCATGACAAAACGGTTGCGGTGTAATGTTGCTGTTGCAAATGCCGCTCCAATAAGGACCAGAGCACCCACCATGCTAACCATATCAACGGGCAGTTGCGGTTTGCCGCCGGTGACGACACTTAAATCACTTAATGACGGCAATAAAACAACAATGACACTGATAAGCACAAACGCAATGTAGCGCTGCAGCGAGCCTGTATCTAGCCGTTCATAAAAGTTTGCTGCGGCGTCCGACACTTTTTGAATAATGTGCTCAAAGTTGTGTTTCGCGTCCTGTCCGTCAAACTGTCGGTTGAAAGTAAATAGCTGGTCTCGCGCAAGATAAATAAGGATTCCGCCTATAACCGCTACAGCACTCATTAGTAAAGGTATATTGAACCCGTGCCATAAAGACAGTTTAACCTCAACAGGGGCGGCGGTAACTGCGGCTGCAGCCTGGTCAAGTATACCTGAGACCATTGTCATGGGAGCCAGCCCGATAGCGATACACAGTAAAGCCAGAACAACGACCGGAGCCGACATCATCCTTGGAGGGTCATGAGGTTTCTTCGGTAACTCTTTGTATTCGCCGTTAAAGAAAACGTCATGAATAAAACGGATAGAGTAGGCTACAGACAACATCGCTCCGACTGTCGCCAGGATTGGAATAAACCAGGACAATCCGCCAAATAGGTGTTGTTGGAGTGCCTGATCAAGGAAGAGTTCTTTCGACATAAAGCCATTGAAAGGCGGAATGCCTGCCATAGAGGCAGCAACAATCATGGCCAGTGTTGCGGTAATTGGCATCAGGCTCATCAAGCCTTGTAATTTGCGCATGTCACGCGTGCCTGATTCATGGTCAATAATACCGGCGGTCATGAATAGACCGGCTTTAAAACAAGCGTGATTAATAATGTGGAATAAGGCGGCTATGACAGCACCCTGCGTGCCAATGCCGAGTAACATACAAATGAGACCGAGATGACTCACGGTAGAGAATGCCAGTAGTCCTTTTAAGTCATGTTTTAGCAGCGCAAAGTAAGCACCTACTAACATGGTGATTAAGCCGGTTAAAGTTACTAGGGTAAACCAGAGCTCTGTCTCAGCTAATACCGGATGAAATCGTGCCAGTAAAAAGATACCAGCCTTTACCATGGTAGCTGAGTGTAAGTACGCACTGACCGGAGTTGGGGCTGCCATGGCGTGTGGCAACCAAAACTGAAAAGGAAACTGCGCTGACTTAGTGAAGGCGCCAAGTAAAACCAATATTAAAGCGGGGACATAATAGGCATGAGCCTTTATTTGTTCTGCCGCCGCAAAAATATCATCTAACTGATAACTGCCGGCGATATTGCCAATAATAAGCAAACCCGCCAATAAAGCGAGTCCGCCGGCTCCGGTCGTTGCCAGTGCCATTCGCGCACCGCGTCGGGCATCACTACTATGAAACCAATAACCAATCAGTAAAAAGGAAGAAATACTGGTCAGTTCCCAAAACACCCACATTAATAAGATATTGTCAGCCATAACGATGCCAAGCATCGATGACATGAATAATAATAAGCACGCATAAAAACGAGCTTCATCGTCTTCGCGACTTAAATAGTAGTGGGCGTATGTAATAATGAGTACGCCAATTCCTAAGATAAGCCCGACAAAGAGCAGAGAGAGTCCATCGAGCCGAACAGCAAAGTCCAGACCGATGCCGGGAAGCCACTCAACCATTTGTTTGGGGACATCACCAGCTAACGTTGCAGGTGCGTATTGAAATAAAACAATTAAGCACAGAGCAGGAACCAGTAATGTAACTCCGGTCTTTACCGGTCGTGACGCACGTTTCACCAATAGTGGTAAGAGCGCACCCAAAAATGGGGCAAAAATAATGAATAACAGATTCATACCATCGAAGTCCCAAGTCAGCTTGTGCTCTTTATATTAAGGTGGATGTAGCAGAGCAACTTAAAGTATTGAATTTACCATTGGTTTTGTCGCAATCCAACTAAACTAAACCGTTATAGTCGTTAGTTCACCGTACACCTACGAAAAATTCTGAGATTACCCTACCACTCCTAAAATTTATCTGTTACACTTCGCGACCCTTTTTATAAGGGAAAAACCAAAGGCAGCACGACCCGAGAGGGTCTGTTTTTTTAACTAAGCGGGGCACTGAAATGATCCAAATGCAAACTACCCTGGACGTTGCCGATAACTCCGGCGCGCGCAGCGTACAATGTATTAAGGTTCTAGGTGGTTCGCACCGTCGCTACGCAAACATCGGCGATATCATCAAAGTTACTGTTAAGGAAGCAATTCCTCGCGGTAAGGTGAAGAAAGGCGATGTAGTGAATGCGGTGGTCGTTCGCACCAGAAAAGGCGTCCGTCGACAAGACGGGTCGGTCATCCGTTTTGACCGCAACGCGGCTGTGTTGTTGAATAACAACCAACAGCCCATTGGCACTCGTATTTTCGGGCCGGTAACTCGTGAACTGCGTTCAGAGCAGTTTATGAAGATTATCTCGCTGGCACCAGAAGTACTATAAGGAGTCAATTATGGCGGCAAAAATTAAACGTGATGACGAAGTAGTCGTCCTGGCAGGTAAGGACAAGGGCAAGCAAGGCAAAGTCCTGAAAGTTCTTACTGATAAAGATCGCGTGATCGTGGAAGGCGTCAACGTAGTCAAGAAACATCAGAAGCCAAATCCGGCTTTAGGTGAATCTGGCGGCATCGTTGAACAAGAAGCAGCCATCCACATTTCGAACGTAGCGATCCTTAACCCAGAGACAGGTAAAGCAGATCGTGTTGGATTTCGTATTGAAGATGGCAAGAAAGTTCGCTTCTTCAAATCGAACAACGCAATCATTTAATTCAAACTTGGAGTTTTACGATGGCGAAACTGCATGATTTTTATAGAGAATCGGTAGTTCCTGGACTGATGAAAGAGTTCAGCTACAACAGCGTCATGCAAGTCCCTCGGATTGAAAAAATCACCCTTAACATGGGTGTTGGTGAAGCTCTGGCTGACAAAAAAGTACTTGATAACGCAGTGGCGGACCTAGAGGCTATCTCTGGTCAAAAGCCAATTCGTACTGTGGCACGCAAGTCTGTCGCCGGTTTCAAAGTCCGTGAAGGCTTCCCGATTGGCTGTAAAGTAACTCTGCGCGGCGAGCGCATGTGGGACTTTTTGCAACGCTTAATTTCGATTGCAATCCCACGTATCCGTGACTTCCGTGGCCTGAACCCTAAATCGTTCGATGGTCGTGGTAATTACAGCATGGGTGTTCGTGAGCAGATCATCTTTCCGGAAGTCGACTATGACAAAGTCGACAAGGTACGTGGTCTGGATATCACCATTACCACTAATGCTGGCACAGATGACGAAGCTCGTGCTTTGCTAGCTGCCTTTAACTTCCCGTTCAGAAAGTAAGGTGTAGAGTTATGGCAAAACAGTCAATGAAAGCGCGTGACGTGAAGCGAGCTAAAATCGCTTCAAAATACGCAGAAAAACGCAACGCACTGAAAACGGTCATTAATGACCCTAAAGCATCAGACGAAGAGCGTTGGGAAGCCGTACTTAAGTTGCAACAGCTCCCACGTGATGCCAGTCCGACGCGTCAACGTAACCGTTGTCGTATAACTGGTCGTCCTCATGGTTTCCTTCGTAAATTCGGTATGAGCCGAATCAAGGTCCGTGAGATGGCGATGCGCGGTGAAATTCCTGGCTTGAAAAAAGCTAGCTGGTAAGCCACGAATCACGGGAGAAAGCAAATATGAGCATGCAAGATCCAATTGCGGATATGTTCACACGCATTCGCAACGCTCAAGGTGCTAACAAAGTAACGGTTAAAATGCCGTCTTCTAAGCAGAAAGTGGCGATTGCTCAAGTTCTGAAAGAAGAAGGTTTTATTACTGGTTACAGTGCCGAGAGTACTGTTAAACCTGAGCTTGAAGTCGAATTGAAATATTTCGAAGGCAAGCCAGTAATTGAAACAATCGAGCGCGTTAGTCGCCCCGGTCTGCGTATCTATAAGAAACGCAACGAGCTGCCTAACGTAATGGGTGGCCTTGGCATCGCAGTAGTTTCGACGTCTAAAGGCCTGATGACTGATCGTGCCGCTCGCCAAGCTGGTCTTGGTGGCGAAATTATCGGTTACGTAGCGTAATTAGGAGGTAGGAAATGTCACGTGTTGCTAAAGCACCCATTGAAATTCCTGCTGGCGTTGAAGTTACGCTAAATGGCCAGGAAGTCACGATTAAAGGTGCCCAGGGCTCACTGAGTCGTGTTGTAAACGATGCAGTTGAACTAGTGAAAGAAGACAGTGAGTTACGTACTAACGCCCGTGAAGGTGTTGCTAACTCAACTGCTCAAGCTGGTACGGCTCGTGCATTGTTGCAAAACATGGTGGTCGGAGTCACTAAAGGATTCGAACGTAAGTTACAGTTGATGGGTGTTGGTTACCGTGCGCAAGCACAAGGTAAAAAACTGAACCTGACGCTAGGCTTCTCGCATCCTGTGGAGTTCGAAATTCCTGAAGGAATTACAATCGATACTCCGACTCAGACTGAAGTCGTCGTTAAAGGTGCAGATAAGCAGTTAGTTGGTCAAGTTGCCGCTAACATTCGCGCATACCGTAAGCCAGAGCCTTATAAAGGCAAAGGCGTTCGTTATGCTGACGAGCAAGTGCGCCGTAAAGAAGCCAAGAAAAAGTAGGGTAATACGATGGACAATAAAGCAGCTCGCTTACGTCGTGCTACTCGCGCACGTAAACAAATTAAAGAGTTGGGTGCAAATCGCCTGGTCGTTCACCGTACACCACGGCATATTTACGCACAGTTGATCGCACCTAACGGTTCTGAAGTGCTGGCAGCCGCATCGACTGCAGAGAAAAGTGTTCGCGAAGGGCTTAAATCTACAGGTAATGTAGATGCAGCCAAAGTCGTGGGCAAAACTATCGCTGAACGAGCGATTGAGAAAGGCGTTAAAAGCGTTTCTTTCGATCGTAGTGGTTTTAAATACCACGGTCGCGTAGCCGCATTAGCGGACGCAGCTCGTGAAGCCGGACTTCAGTTCTAGGAGACGAACATGGCAAATGTAGAAGCTCAAACCGGTGAACTGATAGAAAAGTTGATCACAGTTAATCGTGTAGCAAAGGTTGTTAAAGGTGGTCGTATCTTTAGCTTCACTGCACTGACTGTGGTTGGCGACGGTAAAGGTAAAGTCGGTTTTGGTTATGGTAAAGCGCGTGAAGTACCCGCTGCTATTCAAAAAGCAATGGAAAAAGCACGTCGCAATATGGTTACCGTTCAGCTGAAAGGCGACACTTTACAGCACCCTGTTAAAGGGCGTCATTCAGGTTCACAGGTATACATGCAACCTGCTTCAGAAGGTACGGGTATCATCGCTGGTGGTGCAATGCGTGCGGTTCTGGAAGTTTCAGGTGTACATAACGTGCTGTCAAAAGCATATGGTTCAACCAACCCAATCAACGTTGTTCGCGCGACTATCAAAGCGTTGAACGGCATGAAATCGCCGGAGCAAGTTGCGGCGAAGCGTGGATTGCGCGTTGACGAAATACTGGGGTAGTGAACAATGGCGAATAAGACAATCAAAGTAACACAGACGCGTAGCTCTATCGGCCGTTTGCCGAAGCATAAAGCTACACTACGTGGCTTGGGTCTCCGCCGCATTGGTCACACAGTAGAGTTGGAAGACACTGCTGCAGTCCGCGGTATGGTGAACCGAGTTAATTACATGGTTAAGGTGGAGGGATAAGCGATGGAACTTAATACTCTTGCTCCCGCACCTGGTGCAAAAAGCAGCAAAAAGCGCGTTGGACGCGGTATTGGTTCAGGTCTTGGAAAGACTGGTGGACGTGGCCACAAAGGGCAGAAATCTCGCTCTGGTGGTACTGTTAAGCCAGGTTTCGAAGGCGGACAAATGCCAATTCAACGTCGTCTGCCAAAATTTGGTTTTACTTCTCGCAAAGCAATGGTTACTGCGGAAGTAAACTTGGCAGAGATCGCGAAGGTTGACGGTGATACCGTTGAACTGGCGACTTTGAAAGCAGCAGGTCTCGTTCGTAAGAACGTACTACACGCTAAAGTCATCAAATCTGGTGAGTTAAGTCGTGCTGTGACTGTAAAAGGTCTGAAAGTCACCAAAGGCGCTCGCGAAGCTATTGAAGCTGCTGGCGGCAAAATCGAAGGATAGAGCAAATGGCTAAACCAGGATTGGAATCAAATCGAGCGCAAGGTGGCTTGTCGGAACTTAAGCGTCGCCTGTTGTTTGTGTTAGGAGCGATTATCGTTTTCCGAGCGGGCTCCTTTGTGCCTATTCCTGGTATTGATGCCGCTGTATTAGCTCAGCTATTCGAGCAGCAGAAAGATACCATCGTTGCTATGTTTAACATGTTCAGCGGTGGTGCCTTGGAGCGCGCTTCAGTATTTGCATTAGGTATTATGCCGTATATTTCGGCTTCGATTATTATGCAGTTGGCAAGTGTGGTTCATCCACGTCTGGCCGAGCTTAAGAAAGAAGGTGAATCTGGTCGTCGTAAGATAAACCAGTATACGCGGTGGGGTACTTTAATACTGGCTACGTTCCAGTCGATTGGTATAGCTACTGGCTTACCAAACTTAATGCCAGGACTCGTAATAGACCCTGGTTTCGGCTTCTATTTCACTGCTATTGTGAGCTTAGTCACAGGGACAATGTTCCTTATGTGGCTAGGTGAACAAATTACTGAGCGTGGTATAGGCAACGGTATCTCTATCCTGATCTTTGTGGGTATTGTTGCAGGATTACCTTCCGCTATCGGCCAAACGGCCGAACAAGCGCGTCAAGGTGACTTGCACTTGTTATTGTTATTGTTAATTGGTGTTGTGGTTATTGCAGTAACCTACTTCGTTGTTTTTGTTGAACGTGGTCAACGTCGTATAGTCGTTAACTACGCCAAGCGTCAACAGGGTCGTAAAGTATTCGCTGCACAAAGCACTCACTTGCCATTGAAAGTGAATATGGCAGGTGTTATTCCACCAATTTTCGCGTCGAGTATTATTTTATTTCCGGGTACCATTGCCACTTGGTTTGGCTCTGGTGAAGGTGCGGTTGCAGACTTTTTGCAACAAGTATCAATGACATTGTCTCCCGGTCAGCCGTTATATGTGTTATTGTACGCGGCTGCGATAATCTTCTTCTGTTTCTTCTATACCGCGTTGGTATTTAACCCTCGCGAAACAGCGGATAACTTGAAGAAGTCAGGTGCGTTTATCCCGGGTATACGCCCAGGTGAGCAAACCTCGAGATATATCGATAAAGTAATGACGCGCTTGACATTAGCAGGCGCACTGTACATTACCTTTGTCTGTTTGGTTCCGGAGTTCATGATGATTGCATGGAATGTGCAATTCTACTTCGGCGGTACATCATTATTGATTATCGTTGTTGTTATCATGGACTTTATGGCACAGGTTCAGACTCATATGATGTCGCATCAATATGACTCTGTCCTGAAAAAAGCCAATCTCAAAGGCTACGGCCGGTAAGATTGGGTAGAACGGAGAGTAGCAATGAAAGTTCGTGCTTCCGTGAAGAAAATCTGTCGTAACTGCAAAATCATCAAGCGTAACGGTGTAGTTCGCGTTATTTGCACTGATGCTAAGCATAAGCAACGACAAGGTTGATTCGAAGGAAAGGCTCGCGGCTTAACAGCCGCAGCCTTTGAAGTATTTGCAATTCGGCAATCGGTTGAGTATCCTAACGGGCTTTTCAACTGAAGCCTACAAATTAAAGGAGACGTGTTAGTGGCCCGTATCGCTGGCATTAACGTTCCTGACAATAAGCATGCAGTCATTGCCTTGACTGCAATCTACGGTGTTGGCCGTACTCGTTCACAGCAGATTCTTGCTGCAACGGGTATTGCTGAAGACACTAAGATTGGTTCATTGTCAGAAGACAAACTGGACGCGCTTCGTGACGCAGTATCAAAGTTCGCAGTAGAAGGCGATCTGCGTCGTGAAGTATCTATGAACATTAAACGTTTGATGGACCTCGGGTGTTTCCGTGGACTTCGTCATCGTCGTAGCTTACCTCTACGTGGGCAGCGCACTAAAACAAATGCGCGCACTCGTAAAGGTCCGCGCAAACCAATTAAGAAATAGGGGGATTGAGTAATGGCTAAAACACCAACTCGCTCTCGAAAGCGCGTTAAAAAGCAGGTCGCCGATGGCATGGCTCACGTACATGCATCTTTCAACAACACCATTATTACCATTACTGATCGCCAGGGTAACGCATTAGCGTGGGCTACCGCAGGTGGATCGGGCTTCCGTGGTTCACGGAAATCAACGCCGTTCGCAGCACAGGTTGCAGCAGAACGAGCAGGTGAAATGGCGAAGGAATACGGACTGAAAAACCTGGAAGTATTTGTGAACGGTCCAGGCCCAGGTCGTGAATCATCGATTCGTGCCCTGAACGCCGTTGGTTACAAAATCACAAATATTACCGATGTGACACCGATTCCTCACAACGGTTGTCGTCCGCCTAAGAAACGTCGCGTTTAAGGCGTGAATCGATAGTTGGAGAAAGATCATGGCAAGATATTTGGGTCCTAAGCTCAAGCTGAGCCGTCGCGAAGGAACAGATTTGTTCCTGAAAAGCGGCGTTCGCGCAATCGATTCTAAATGTAAGATCGAGACTGCACCAGGACAACACGGCGCGCGTCGCGGCCGTTTGTCAGACTACGGTGTTCAGTTGCGTGAGAAACAGAAAGTTCGTCGTATGTACGGCGTTCTGGAAAAGCAATTTCGTAACTACTACAAAGAAGCTGCACGACTGAAAGGCAATACCGGTGAGAACCTGTTGCAGTTGCTGGAACAGCGCTTGGATAACGTAGTGTATCGCATGGGTTTTGCGTCAACACGCGCAGAAGCTCGTCAGCTGGTCAGTCACAAAGCAGTTGTTGTGAATGGTCAGGTAGTGAACATTCCATCGTTCAAGGTTCGTCCTGAAGATGTCGTTTCTGTTCGCGAAAAAGCGAAAAAGCAGGCACGTATCGGAGCAGCACTGGAGCTTGCAGAACAACGCGAGAAGCCAGTCTGGATAGAAGTAGACAACAGCAAATTGGAAGGTGAATTTAAACGTCTTCCAGAACGTAGCGACTTGTCTGCTGAAATTAACGAACAGTTGATCGTAGAGCTTTACTCTAAGTAAAGCTTAAGCATAGAGAGAGGACACAATGCAGGGTTCTGTTACCGAATTCCTAAAGCCGAGGTTAGTCGACATCGAGCAAATCAGCCCGACTCATGCCAAGGTGACACTGGAGCCTCTGGAACGCGGCTTTGGTTATACACTGGGTAATGCGTTACGTCGCATTTTACTGTCGTCAATGCCAGGCTGTGCAGTGACTGAGGTTGAAATCGATGGCGTGCTGCACGAATACAGCAGCAAAGAGGGCGTTCAGGAAGATGTCATTGAAGTTTTGTTAAACCTGAAAGGGCTGGCTGTCAGCATTGAAGGTAAAGATGAAGCGACTCTGACTTTGAATAAATCCGGAGCAGGTCCTGTAACAGCAGGCGATTTCACGCACGATGGTGATGTTGAGATCGTTAATCCTGAGCACGTTATCTGTCATTTGACAGGCGACTATGAACTCGTTATGCGAGTTAAAGTTGAACGTGGTCGCGGTTACGTGCCTGCGGCATCACGTCAGTCCGCTGATGATGATGAACGTCCAATCGGTCGTCTACTTGTCGACGCGTCGTTCAGCCCGGTTGAGCGCATTGCATATTCTGTAGATGCGGCACGTGTTGAGCAGCGCACCGACTTAGATAAGCTGGTTATCGAAATGGAAACCAATGGTACATTGGATCCAGAAGAAGCAATCCGCCGTGCAGCAACAATTTTAGCTGAGCAGCTGGATGCCTTCGTTGAACTTCGTGATATCAGCGAACCGGAAGAGAAAGAAGAGAAACCGGAGTTTGATCCGATTCTTCTTCGTCCGGTAGACGACTTGGAATTGACTGTTCGATCTGCGAACTGCTTAAAAGCAGAAGCGATTCAGTACATTGGTGACTTAGTACAACGGACTGAGGTCGAGTTGTTAAAAACTCCGAACTTAGGTAAAAAGTCGTTGACTGAAATCAAAGACGTGTTGGCTTCACGTGGTTTGTCTCTTGGCATGCGCCTTGAGAACTGGCCACCAGCTAGCTTAATTGATAACGACTAAGGTCACCTTAGTAATAGATTTACTGAGAAGGGTATAGGTATGCGCCATCGTAAGAGTGGTCGTCAACTAAATCGAAACAGCAGCCATCGTCAGGCAATGTTCCGCAACATGGCAAGCTCTTTGGTGCGTCATGAGATCATCAAGACGACTTTGCCAAAAGCAAAAGAGTTACGTCGCGTTGTTGAGCCGTTGATCACAATGGCAAAACAAGACAGCGTAGCAAATCGTCGTCTGGCGTTCGCACGCACACGTGACAAAGAAGTTGTTGGCAAGCTGTTTAATGAGTTAGGTCCGCGTTATGAAGAACGCCCAGGTGGTTACACTCGTATTATGAAGTGTGGCTTCCGTACAGGTGATAACGCACCAATGGCTTACATTGAATTAGTTGGTCGCCCAGAAGTAGAAGAAGTTGAAGAAGTAGCGGAAGAAGTTACTGAGTAAACTGATTCAGAAAGTTAAAAAGCCGACTGTACGCAGTCGGCTTTTTTGTTTTTGGAATTGCGATTTTTTTTAGTTTAGCTTCTCGTCAAAGATTTTCGCTAACGTCTCCTTTTCTAAATACCCTTCATTAACCAGCCACTCAAGTTCTTTACGGCTTACTCCCGACTGCTTTGCTTCTAAAGTAAGCAATCTCCACTCTTCCTTATTCAAACTGTAGTTCTGCTTTTCTTTATCAGTGCCGACAAAGAAGTCTTTTAACACAGAGACTAGTGCCGTAGCTGTGTCTGGCAGTGCTTTAATAGATTCGGTTATTGAGGAGAGTATAGAGTTAGGTGCTTCCTTTGCCGCAGTTCGCAAAACGGATTCGGTGAAGTCTGGGTGTGATGCCACTGCTTTTCGTATAATTATGTCTGCTTGCCCAGGTTCTCGTTTGAGAGCAATACTAATGATGTCGTCGATATAAGCCGGTTCGGTTTGAATAGCCGATTCGACGATAGCGTCACACAAGTCAGGGTAGCGCTGAATAGCTATGTCGACCACGCTGTAGGTAACAGCGGGTTCCGCCTGCATCGCAGCAACGACAATGGCTTTAACTCGATTTTCCCTCGCATCAAATGCTGCATCAACAATATAGCTGGCGTGCTCAGGGTAATGGTTAATTAAAATGCGGACTGTGCGCATAATCGAGAAATTTTTGTTTAGGTGGTTATCAATGATATTTCGGTAGGTACTTTTTAACTCGGACTCTGAACTTGTTGTGTTGCTATCAAGAGTGATAGCACTGCTCGTTCGTATTGCGCTCGGATTTAGAGTTGCCACAAGTAAACAGGTAAACGTAATTAATTTCCAGCGCATATAATCGAAGCCCCTAAATTGAGTCCATTTATTATTTGAGACTTTAATATAACAACAGTTCAAATAAAGCACAAAAAAACAACAAAATAGATTTAAAATCGTTCAATAATAAGGGGTTTTAAAGTAGTTAGTTTGTTTTTTAGTCAGTTGATGTTTGAGATCAAAAAAAGATCTTGAAAGGCTCAGAGAGATCACTATAATTCGCCGCCGTTGTCATGAGTTATCCGGAAGGGATTCAGGCAACGGTGTTTTGTTTCAACCGGGCTGAAAAAAGCCGCTAAAAAGTGGTTGA
>TARA_R110002020_G_scaffold428155_3_pt1 | contig 116556 bp, 107 predicted proteins | sample TARA_R110002020 | Tara Oceans TARA_R110002020 (sample SAMEA4396489) | marine metagenome | biome: Westerlies Biome; feature: [MES] marine water layer (ENVO:01000295) within the mesopelagic zone...; material: water (ENVO:00002006), including particulate matter (ENVO:01000060)...
AATACCGTGCCACCCGCGCAGAAGCCGGGGATTTTCTAAAACTCTGCTACAACCCCGAACTGGCGGCTGAAGTCACCCTCCAGCCCATCCGCCGTTATGGCTTTGACGCGGCGATCCTGTTTGCCGATATTCTGCTGGTGCCTCAGGCTTTGGGCGCGGACCTGTGGTTCGTCACCGGCGAAGGGCCGCGCCTGTCCACAATCACCACACAGGCCGAACTGGACAAGCTGGTGCCAGCCGACGCGATCCACGACCACCTCAGCCCGGTCTACGAGACAGTGAAAATCCTGTCGCGTGAACTGCCTGCAGAGACAACACTCATCGGTTTCGCCGGTGCGCCGTGGACGGTCGCCACCTATATGATCGCAGGACAAGGCACCCCGGATCAGGGTCCGGCGCACAAGCTCAAGTCCGAGAACCGCGCCGTCTTCGACGCCCTTATGGACCGCATCACCGAGGCCACGATCCACTATATGTCCAAACAGATCGAGGCTGGCGCCGAGGTGGTCAAGATTTTCGACAGTTGGGCAGGCTCCCTGCAAGGCGACGATTTCATGGATTACTCCATCAAGCCGATGGCCCGCATCACCTCTGCATTGAAAGACAAACACCCCGGCATCCCCGTCATCGCCTTCCCCCGTGGTGCGGGCGAACGCTATCAGGGCGCCCACGCCGCGATCGGTGCAGATTGCGTGGCCATCGACGATGGCGTTACCGCTGAATGGGCCGCACAGAACGTGCAAACCAGTGGCTGCGTTCAGGGCAACCTCAAATCGTCTCACATGGTCACGGGTGGCGACATGCTTGTCTCGGAGACGCGCCGCATCGTCGATGCCTTCTCCGGCGGACCGCATATCTTCAATCTGGGCCACGGCATTACACCGGATGCCGACCCCGAAAACGTCCAGCTGATGATTGATACTGTCCGCAACGGCTGACCTGATCCTTTCTTCTGGCTGAAAATGTTGAGTGGTCCTCTCTGGCTCTGCCAGAGAGGCGAGCGGGCGCGGCGCATCATCATCCATTCGCGCCAATATGCCGCTATGCTCGTGCTTGGCGTCCGCCCCCTTCTATGCAAGGTTTTGGCACCCGCATCATTGAACCGGAGGATTCCGGCCTATGTCTAGGGATCAAGGAAGAGGAGAATCACTATGAAACTATTCGCAGCAACCGCACTGGGCATGGCCTTGCTCAGCGCCCCTGCATTCGCCGACGGTCACGCCACAGGCGACGCCGAAGCGGGTGAAAAAGTATTTGGCAAGTGCAAAGCTTGCCACATGATCAGCGACGCAGACGGCAATGACATCGTCAAGGGTGGCCGCACCGGTCCAAACCTTTACGGCCTCTACCAGCGTGTAGCCGGCTCCGAAGACTTCAGATACGGCGACTCTATCGTGGCCGCGGGCGAAGCTGGTCTGGTTTGGGACGAAGCAGCGTTTGTCGAATATGTCAGCGACCCGAAGGCATTTCTCGTCAAAACACTGGATGACAAAGGCGCTAAATCCAAGATGTCTTTCAAGCTGAGGAAAGAAGAGGAAGCGGCAGACGTGTGGGCCTATCTCGTCTCCGTTGGCCCGGAAGCCGCAACACAGTAAACGGCAACCGGTCTTTTTGATAAATGGTGGCCTCTACAGGGTCGCCATTTTCTTTGGCGAAGCCCGTAAACCACCTGCGAAATTTGCCGTTCAACCGCCTTAGCGCTTCCCACAGCAGGCATCGCCACCTGCCCTGCTCCAAAACGGAAAAAGCCATCGCGTTTTTGTTTTCAAAGCGACTCTTCAAGTATCCGGATGAAATCCTGATGCGTGAGAACAACGGCGTTTTTCTTGCTTGAAGAGGCAGCCATCCCCTCCAAAGCCAAAGCATCTAGTGCGTCCGCGGCAACCCCCCATTGAGACAGCCGTGGCAGGTTTTGTGCATCCATCCACGCCTCGAACCCCGACAGCTGGTCACCGCCCTCTTGTGACTGGAATCTGTTCCCGATCAGGGCAGCACATTCCACAAGCTTCTTATCGGCATCAGCCCCTTGTTCTGCCCGCTCAATATTGCGGCGCAGAACCGGAATGAGCAGGCGACCGCAAAGCGCTCCATGCGGGGCGTGATATTGCCCGCCGATCACTGCCGCCAATCCATGCGCTGCACCAAGACCGGAGTTCGCAAGTGCAATGCCGCTCGACAGGCTGACCCACGCCAGATCCTCCCATGACTTGGCATCACCCGTGTCCACTACGCCAGCAAGGGCGCGAAGCCCTCTGCCAATACTTGGCAAGCAGAGCGCGTCCGAGAAGGGTGTAGCGGCGTTTGAGGTATAGGATTCGATCACCTGCGTCACCGCATCCAGCCCTGATCGCAAGATCACCTGTGCAGGCGCACCCGACATCAAGGACGGGTCAACCAGTGCAACCCCCGGATGCAGGGCGCGCCCACGCACGCTGACTTTCGCGCCTTTAGACGGGACCGAGATGACAGAATTTGCGGTGACCTCGGCACCGGTTCCCGCAGTCGTGGGCACCGCAATGCAGATAATACGCGCGGGTACGGACAGCAAAGCTTGATCGAGACGATCAAAATCATCGTCCAGTTCAAGATTATGGGACAGCAGAAAGGCCAACAGCTTTCCCGTGTCTATGACAGATCCACCACCGCAAGCGACGACAACGTCAGGCCGCCTGCCCACCAGTTCAGCAAGCACAGCAGAGATGGAGTCGACGGATGGCTCCGTACCACAGCGTATGTGCACGACCTCGACACCCGATTGACGCAAGTCCCTCAGGATTGGTTCCGCTACAGTTCCAGAGGCACCGGTCATAACCGCCACTGTCCTTGTGCCGCGCGGCAGATGCGCCACAAGGGCCGTGCTTGCGCCTGCTCCAAACTCTATCCGTGTTGGGCAAGACACAGTGAAGCGCATGGGCTGGCTCATCTCAATACCTCAAGGTGCAATCGACAGCGCGTCGCCAGTCGGCATATTTTGCAGCCCGTGTATGCTCCGGCATTGTGGGTTCGAACTGTCGTTGCAGTGCCCACTGCTTGGCAAACTCGTCCTGCCCGGGCATCGCACCGATTTTCATACCGGCAAGCCATGCAACCCCCAGCGCCGTCGTCTCAAGAACCTCGGGCCGGTCCACCGGCGCGCCGGTGATGTCAGCCAGAAACTGCATGGCCCAATCCGACGCGCTCATCCCACCATCGACGCGCAGAACATCGGACGTGTCATCGCTATGCCAGTCGGCGCGCATGGCATCCAGCAGATCCCGCGTTTGATAGCCCACACTTTCAAGCGCCGCCTTGGCCAACTCGTTCGGTCCCGAATTGCGAGTCAGACCAAAAACCGCACCCCGACATTCAGGCGACCAATAGGGCGCGCCCAGACCGGTAAAAGCCGGAACAAGAATAACGTTCTGCGTCTCGTCCGCGCGTTCCGCCAGCGGCTGGGTCTCGGAGGCTTCGCGGATGATTTTCAGCCCGTCCCGAAGCCACTGCACGACCGCGCCAGCAATAAAAATTGACCCTTCCAGCGCATATGTAGGTTTTCCATCCAGCTGATACGCTATCGTCGTCAAAAGACGGTTCTTTGACCGGACAGGCGTTTCGCCTGTGTTCAGCAGGGCGAAACAGCCCGTTCCATAGGTTGATTTCATCATGCCCGGTTCAAAGCAGGCCTGACCGATTGTGGCAGCCTGCTGATCGCCGGCCACCCCGCAAATCGGGATGGGATGGCCAAAGAGATCCGCACGGCAGGCTCCGAAGTCAGCCGCGCTGTCCTTGACTTCGGGCAGCATCCCCATGGGGATATCAAGCAGGTCGCAGATCGTCTGGCTCCAACAGCCCTTGCGGATGTCATAGAGCATTGTGCGTGCCGCATTGGTGGCATCGGTCGCGTGGACACGCCCACCCGTGAGCCTCCAGATCAGATAGCTGTCCACTGTGCCAAACAACAACTCGCCACGCCGCGCCATGTCACGCGCGCCGTCGGCGTTGTCCAATATCCACTTCAGCTTGGTGGCCGAGAAATACGGGTCAATCAGCAGCCCTGTCCGGTCGGAAAACAGCTCCGTATGCCCCTGATCGCGCAGGGACTTGCAATAGTCCGCCGTGCGGCGATCCTGCCAGACGATAGCGTTGTAGACTGGCCTGCCCGTCTCGCGGTGCCAGACCACGGTGGTTTCACGCTGGTTGGTGATGCCGATCGAGATGATGTCAGCGCCGCTGCTGCATGCGCGTTCGACAACTTCGCGGCAAGTGCCTGCGGTGGTCGCCCACAGATCGTTCGGATCGTGTTCAACCCAGCCTGATTTGGGGAATATCTGTTTGAATTCTTCTTGTGCGGACGCCACGGGGGAAAGTGCTTCATCGAAAAGAATAGCCCGCGTAGATGTCGTGCCTTGATCAATCGCAAGAACGTATTTCATTGTTCCACTTCCTGAAATTTAGCCGCACGAATTTAAGGCGACGCGAACACGGCACTGGCGTTAACCGTTTCTCTGGTTGGTCCGGTGAGGATGTGCTGAAGCGGGAGGTTTACCCCCCCGCTCCACTTTTGGACAGGTTTACTGCTGCCAGGACTTGATCAGTTCCTCGTAAGGGATCGTTTCAGGCTCTTCATCAGTCGATGCCAAAGCAGGCTTTGGTGCGCCTGGCTGGCTCAGCCAGTATTCCGCATCGCGCTCTTCGTTCATGACCGGGCCCAGATCGCCCTGGACACCCGCACGCTCCAGACGTGTCAGTACCGCCTCTTGCTCGGCGCAGAGCGCATCAAGAGCTTCCTGTGCTGTCTTGGCACCGGAGGACGCATCACCGATGTTCTGCCACCACAGCTGCGCCAGACGTGGATAGTCCGGAATGTTCGTACCGGTCGGCGACCATTGTGTGCGCGCAGGTGAGCGGTAGAACTCGACAAGACCGCCCAGTTGCGGGGCACGCTCGGTAAAGCTTTCGTGGTCGATCGTGGACTCGCGGATGAAGGTCAGGCCCGCATGGGACTTTTCAACATCCACAGTCATCGACGTGACAAACTGGGCATAGAGCCAGGCCGCCTGTGCGCGGTCCACGGGCGTGGATTCCATCAGCGTCCAGGACCCTGCGTCCTGATAGCCGACTTTCATCCCGTCTTCCCAATACGCGCCATGGGGGCTTGGTGCCATACGCCAGCGCGGCGTGCCGTCATCATAGAGAACCGCAGAGGCCCCCTCGCCTACCATGTCTGCCGTGAAAGCCGTGTACCAGAACATCTGCTGGGCAATCTGGCCCTGCGCCGGCACCGGACCGGATTCACCAAACGTCATGCCTGCCGCGGCTGGCGGCGCATAGTTGGTCAGCCAATCCACATAAGACTCGATGGCATAGACCGCAGCGGGAGAGTTTGTCGCACCACCGCGGGCCATGCACGAACCAACGGGCTGGGAATTTTCGTTGACGCGAATGCCCCACTCATCGACTGGCAGACCGTTCGGCTCGCCCTTGTCACCCATACCGGCCATGGACATCCACGCATCGGTGAAACGCCAGCCCAGCGAGGGATCTTTCTTGCCATAGTCCATATGGCCGAACACTTCGCCGCTGACGTCCATGTGGCTCAGGTCACGGTTGGTGAAGAACGCGGCAATATCTTCATAGGCCGACCAGTTGCGTGGCACACCAAGAGCATACCCGTACTCGGCTTCGAAATCAGCCATGTTCTTTTCATCGGTGAACCAATCATGCCGGAACCAGTAGAGGTTCGCGAACTGCTGGGTGGGCAACTGATACAGCTTGCCGTCCGGGCCGGTCGTGAAATCCAGACCGATGAAGTCTTCAAGGTTCAGGGTCGGGCTGGTGACCGATGCGCCGTCTCCCGCCATCCAGTCGGTGAGGTTGCGGGCCTGTTGATAGCGCCAGTGGGTACCGATCAGATCGGAGTCGTTGATATAGGCGTCATAGATGTTCTCGCCGGTCTGCATCTGTGTTTGCAGCTTTTCCACCACATCGCCTTCGCCGATCAGATCATGCGTTATCTTGATGCCGGTGATCGCCGAGAACGCAGGTGCAAGGACCGTTGATTCATACGTGTGGGTTGCAATGGTTTCCGAAACGACATTGATCTCCATGCCCTGGAACGGCTGCGCGGCATCGATGAACCACTGCATCTCGGCTTCCTGCTCTGCGCGCGACAGGGCAGACCGCTCGATCGTTTCATCGAGGAACGCGGTGGCGGCCTCCATATCGGCGAAGACCGGTGTGGACACCGCCGTCAGCAGCAGCGCAATCGCGGCGCTTGATTTCAAAGAAATAGTCATCATTTCCTCCCTAAATTGGAAATACAGTTTCTTGTTTCAGGCACAACGACAGGCTCCTCCAGAGCCGTTGCGCCCCTTCTTCCCGGTCAGACCCAGCGGAACACCGCAGCGGCATAAACGAGACAGACTATCAGCGCGAAAGGCTGGTTCGCACCGATCACACCAAGCCACGCCAGATTGAGAAAGGCGGAACCCAGTAGTGTGATAAACAGACGATCCCCCCGGGTCGTCTCTATCCCCAGAACACCCTTGCGGGGGGTCTCGGGAAATTTGATTGCCAACATGGTGAATACCATCAGCAACAGCGCAATCGTCACAAAGAAGAGGGCCGTTGGCCAGGTCCATGCCATCCATTCCATCGGTCGTTTCTCCTGTGTTTTACACACGGCCCAGGGCAAAGCCCTTGGCAATGTAGTTGCGGACAAAATAGATCACCAAGGCACCGGGCAGCACCGTCAGCATACCGGCGGCAGCAAGGACACCCCAATCCACGCCGGACGCGCCCTGCGTCCGTGTCATGATCGCGGCAATGGGCTTGGCATCCACGCTCGTCAGGGTCCGGCTCAGCAGCAGTTCTACCCATGAGAACATAAAGCAGAAGAACGCAGCGACCCCGATGCCGGAAGAGATCAGCGGCATGAAGATTTTCACGAAGAACCGGCTGAAGGAGTAGCCGTCCAGATAGGCGGTCTCGTCAATCTCCTTGGGGACACCGCGCATGAAGCCTTCAAGGATCCACACGGCAAGCGGGACGTTGAACAGGCAATGCGCCAGTGCGACAGCAATGTGCGTGTCAAATAGCCCGACCGATGAATACAGCTGGAAGAACGGCAGGGCAAACACCGCAGGCGGCGCCATCCGGTTGGTCAGCAGCCAGAAGAACAGATGATTGTCGCCCATGAACCGGTATCTGCTGAAGGCATAGGCCGCAGGCAGCGCAACGCTCAGACTGATGACGGTGTTCAGCACAACATAGATCAGCGAGTTCACATATCCCATGTACCACGTCGGATCCGTGAGGATGGTGATGTAATTGTCAAAGGTAAGATTGCGGGGAAACAACGAGAATTCGCCCAGGATTTCTGTGTTGGTCTTCAGGCTCATGTTGAGCAGCCAGTAGATCGGCAGCAGCAGGAACACCAGATAGAGGGTCATCACGATGACCGATCCTTTGACCGGCAAACGCCGTCTGGATGTTTTAACACCGCGTGCGACTGCTTGCTGTGTGACGGTTGTGTCTGTCATCACTTGCCCTCCTTTTTATCCATGTTGACCATGACCGTATAGAACACCCAGGAAATCAGCAGGATCACGAGGTAATACATCAGCGAGAATGCCGCCGCCGGACCCAGATCAAACTGGCCCAGGGCCATCTTCACAAGGTCGATCGACAACAGCGTGGTCGCATTGCCGGGACCGCCCCCGGTGACCACGAAGGGCTCGGTGTAGATCATGAAACTGTCCATGAACCGCAGCAGGATCGCGATCATCAGAACGCCCATCATCTTGGGCAGCTCGATATAACGGAAGATGGCCCAGCGGGACGCCTGATCAATCTTGGCCGCCTGATAATAGGCGTCGGGAATGGATTTTAGCCCGGCAAAAGCCAGCAGCGCCACCAGTGACGTCCAGTGCCAGACATCCATGACGATGATGGTCACCCATGCGGCAAAGACGCTTTGGGTATAGTTGTACTCGATCCCGATGGCATCGAGGGTGTAGCCCAGCAATCCGATATCCACGCGCCCGAAGATCTGCCAGATCGTACCAACAACATTCCACGGGATTAGCAGCGGCAGCGACATCATCACCAGACAAAAACTGGACCAAAACCCACTTTTGGGCATGTTCAGCGCCACAAATACACCAAGCGGAATCTGGATCAGCAGAATGATGGCAGAGAACATCAACTGCCGCCCCAGCGCATCCCACATCCGCTCCGAATGCAGCATCGTCTCGAACCACTCAAGACCCGCCCAGAAGAACTGGTTGTTGCCGAATGTGTCCTGAACCGAATAGTTCACCACCGTCATGATCGGGATCACCGCGGAAAAGGCGACCAGCACCAGAACCGGCAGGACCAGGAACCACGCCTTTTGGTTGACTGTTTTGTTCATCTCGAACCCTCCCCTTCCCTGAGCCAATCGTTGACGTAAACGTTGATCCGCTCGGGCGCGAACACAACGCTGTTCATATCGGGCGAGATCATCTGGTCCTCGCCCGCGACGATACTGATTTCCTGCCCGAAAAGATCGGCGCGGATGATCTTGTGGCGGCCCACATCCTCGACCCTGCGGATGGTCACGGGCAGCCCCTCGCCTTCGGTCAGAGTGATGAATTCGGGGCGCACGCCGATCTCCACCTTGCCGTCGAGCGTTGAGAATGTCTCACCCAGCGGCACTGCCACGTCATGCACGGTCGCCACGTTTCCGCTGACATCGGCCGACAAGACATTCATGCCGGGCGAGCCGATGAAGTAGCCGACGAAAGTGTGCTGCGGCTTGTTGAACAGCTCCTCGGGCGTGCCGATCTGCACCACGCGGCCATCGTACATGACGACAACCTTGTCGGCAAAGGTCAACGCCTCTGTCTGGTCATGGGTCACATAGATCATCGTGTGACCGAATTCATGGTGCAGGGATTTAAGCTGCGTGCGCAGCTCCCATTTCATGTGCGGGTCGATCACCGTCAGCGGCTCGTCGAACAGCAGCGCATTGACGTCTTCGCGCACCATGCCACGGCCCAGACTGATCTTTTGCTTGGCATCCGCCGTCAGCCCGCGTGCGCGATGATCCAGCTGCGCCTCCATCCCGATCATCCGCGCGATCTGCTGCACGCGCTCAGCGATATACTGCGGGCTTGCGCCACGGTTCTTGAGCGGGAAAGCCAGATTGTTGCGCACTGTCATCGTGTCATAGACCACGGGAAACTGGAACACCTGCGCGATGTTGCGGTCTGCCGTGCTGGCCTGTGTCACGTCTACATCATCGAACAGGATGCGCCCCTGACTGGGCTGGAGCAGACCCGAAATAATGTTGAGCAGCGTCGATTTTCCGCAGCCAGACGCGCCTAGCAGCGCATAGGCCTCGCCATCGCTCCACACATGGTTGAGCTCCTTCAGGGCGAAGTCATCTTCGCTCGTGGCATTCGGCAGATAGGAATGGGCCAGATTATCCAGGGTGATTTTTGCCATCGTCGTGCTCCTTATGCCGCCATCGCGTAGGACGCGGGGGCAACCAGATCACCCGCCTCGCTGAACACATAGACGTGGCGTAGGTCCAGATAGACCTGCAACGCAGACCCGAGCGGCAGGTTATGGACACCGTGCACCAGCCCGACCCATTTCTCCCCGTGATGGTCAAGGTGAACGAACGTCTCTGAGCCCGTCAGCTCGGTTACGACCAGACGGGTTTCAAACCGCATTGCGTCGCTGCCATGCGACAGGATTTCCAGATGATTGGGCCGGAAGCCCGCAACATAGCGCCCGTCAGACAGTGCTGCCATCGGGCCTGCGGCGTTGATGCGTTGCCCGTCACCGAACAGGATTTGTCCATCGCTCTTGGTGATCTTGAGGAAATTCATCGGCGGATCGCTGAACACCCGCGCAGTCGTTGCATCGACCGGCTGGCGGTAGACCTTCGGCGTCAGGTCGAACTGGGTCACCCGCCCCTCCCACATCGTGGCCGTGTTGCCGCCCAGCAGCAGCGCCTCTTCCGGCTCGGTGGTGGCGTAGACAAAGATAGAGCCTGCCTCTTCGAAGATCTTGGGGATTTCGACGCGCAATTCCTCGCGCAGCTTGTAGTCGAGGTTGGCCAGCGGCTCGTCCAGCAGCACCAGACCCGCATCCTTGACCAGCGCACGCGCGAGCGCACAGCGTTGCTGCTGGCCGCCCGACAGCTCCAATGGCTTGCGCTGTAGCATCGGCGTCAGCTGCATCAGCGCTGCGGACTTTTGCACAGCACGGTCGATCTCGGCCGCGCTCTTGCCCAGCAGGCGCAGGGGGGACGCTATGTTCTCATAGACGGTCATTGAGGGGTAGTTGATGAATTGCTGATACACCATCGCTACCTTGCGGTCCTGCACCCGCATCCCCGTCACGTCCTCGCCTTGCCAGAAAATCCGCCCCTCTTGCGGCACATCAAGACCCGCCATCAGCCGCATCAGTGATGTTTTTCCCGACAATGTTGGCCCCAGAAGGACATTCATCGTTCCCTTTTCAAGCACCAGATCGGTGGGGCTGATATGCACCTCACCGTCCACGGTTTTTGAAACTCCCTTGAGTTCAAGCGTCATCTTCCCCCCCTCACTCCGCTGCCGCGGACAGCACCGACTGCGCGCTGTTTTTGATCCAGTCATCCAGATCCGAAATCTGCTCTTTTTTGAGCCTTAGGCCAATCTTGGATCTGCGCCAGACAATATCCTCCGCAGACCGGGCAAATTCGTTCCTGATCAGCCATTCAACTTCCCGCTGCGTCAGGTCCGATCCGAAATCCAGCCCGAGGTCCGCCCTGGATTTTGCTGCCCCGAGCATCGTCTTCGCCTCCGTCCCGTAGGCGCGGACCAGACGAAGCGCCCAGCGTGCAGTCAGGAACGGATAGTCGCGCTCCAGCTGGTCAACCAGCGCGTCCACACCATCAACCGGAAAGTCACCACCCGGAAGTGGCACACCCGCTGTCCACTTTGGCGGAAGCTTCGGGAATACCTGCGCGATTTCATCAAGCGCACTCTCGGCAAGCCTTCGGTAGGTGGTAATCTTGCCACCAAAAATATTCAATGCGGGCGCACCACGGCTCTCATCCAGCTTCAGGACGTAATCGCGCGTAGCCGCGGAGGCACTTGTCGCGCCATCGTCATAGAGCGGGCGCACACCTGAATAGGTCCACACGACATCGTCATCCGAAATCGGCTCTGCAAGGTAGCCATTTACAAAATCAATAAGATAGCGTTGCTCTTCTGGCGTACATTCAGGTTTCACCGAGACATCGGGATGGTCGGCGTCTGTGGTCCCGATCAGGGTAAAATCGGTCTCATAGGGGATGGCAAAAGCGATACGCCCGTCCACACCCTGAAAGAAGTAACACTTATCATGATCAAAAAGCCGCTTTGTCACAATGTGGCTGCCGCGCACAAGGCGCACACCGCTTTGCTGGTTGCTCTTGATCGAGCCGCGCAAAACGTCACCCACCCAGGGCCCCGACGCATTTACGATCATGCGTGCCGTCACGGTCGACGTCTCGCCGCTCACCGTGTCCACAAGCGATACGTGCCAAATTCCATCCTGCACATCTGCTGTGGTAACCTTATTGCGCACGCGTATTTCAGCGCCGCGCTGTTCGGCGTCGCGTGCATTCAGAACCACCAGCCTTGAATCCTCGACCCAACAGTCCGAATACTCGAACGCCTTCACAAAATTTTCCTTCAACGCCTGGCCTTCAGGTGCCCCGTGCAGATTGATGCTACTGGTGGCGGGTAGAATATCACGCCCCCCCAGAGTGTCATAAAGGAACAGGCCCAGACGAATAAGCCATGCAGGACGGCGCCCCTTCATCCATGGCATAACGATATTGAGCAATTTTGACGTGGGCGTTGTAAGATCGAACCGCATGCTGTGATGGAACGGCAGAACAAAGCGCATGGGCCAGGCGATGTGCGGCATCGCTTTGAGAAGGACTTCGCGTTCCATCAGCGACTCGCGCACAAGGCGGAATTCGAAATACTCCAGATATCTCAATCCGCCATGGAAAAGCTTCGTGGACGACGCAGAGGTGGCCGAACCGATATCGTTCATCTCGGCCAGGCACACGGACAAGCCCCTGCCGCTTGCGTCGCGCGCAATGCCGCAGCCATTTATGCCGCCGCCGATAATCAGCAGGTCAAATTCAGATTTCATGCGATCCTCCCGCGCCGGTTCCCCACCAACACAGCCAAAACCTGCCAACAAACGAATATTAATGGAAGCAAAAAATGTTCGTTGGTTTTCGTTATTTCATATTTAACTGATATCAATAGATAAATTTGTATCCATGAAACGTTGATTTTGCCTCAATCAAGTCGAATCTCCTCCAAACGAACACAATATGGTGGTTGTACGCTCGGAAAACGCCGCTAAAATTGATATAACGAAAATGCGAGACTTCCCATGGTTCAGACTTTACGCAAGCCGGAGATCATCAACATCGCCCGCCGCGATGGGATGGTAACGGTGGAAGGGCTTGTCGAGCATTTCGGCGTGACACCACAAACCATCCGCAGGGACCTGAGCGAGCTTGCCGATGCGGGTCAGCTCGACCGGGTACATGGCGGAGCAATCCTGCCATCAACCACTGTAAACATCGGCTATAGCGAACGGCGAAACCTCAACCATGCGTCGAAGGTGGATATCGCCCGCGCCTGCGCCGCAGAAATTCCAAATGACTGTTCCGTATTTCTCAACATCGGAACGACGACCGAAGCGGTCGCTTCGGAGTTGTTGCAGCACGAAGGGCTTCTCGTCGTTACAAACAACATCAATATCTCCGTTATCCTGTCTGCAAACCCGAATATTGATGTGGTGGTTACCGGTGGCAATCTTCGCCGTCTGGACGGCGGCCTTATCGGTGATCTCGCCAAAGAGACGATCAACAGGTTCCGGTTCGACATTGCCGTGATCGGCTGCTCTGCCCTGCACGAAGACGGGGATATCCTGGATTTCGACTTTCAGGAAGTCGGCGTCAGCCAGGCCATCATCGAGCGTAGCGAAAAGGTGTTTCTGGTGGCGGATGCGTCAAAATTTGACCGAAAAGCACCTGCAAAAATCGCATCTCTTGCGGATATTGACACCTTCTTTTCGGATATGGCCCCTCCAGCGCAATGTCTTCAGATGTGTCGCGATGCCGATACGCACGTTCATGTAGTTGCAGCCGCGTCCTAAGCCCCCTCGCGGCCGCGATCCAATGTCGTGTGACTTACCCTTCAACAATAAAAACAATCCGTCGCCCGGGACCGACCTCGGCGCGGACTGCTTCTGTCATAACCGTGCTGAAATGCGTCTCCAAATAGCGGACAACGAAACCACTGCGGGCAGCCAGAGTATATTTGCCGCCTTCGTCTGACACAAACCTCAGCGGCGCGAACCAGTTCCGGTGCTTCTCGGGATAAAGCGACTTGAGCCTTTCGGATACCGCAAACCAGGAAGTGCCATCATCGACAGATGTCGCGTCGGGCACGACTTTGGCAAAATCCACTTTGACCACCGAAGTTGTACGGGCAGGATCCATCTCGTCCATCCGCTCGGCATAATCGGTTCCGACCGAAATCCAGACATCACGGGATTTTTCAAACACCTCCGGAATGTTCAGCCTGTAGGCCCCTACCCTGCCCCGGACACCCTTGCGCACACAGATCAGTAGCCGGTCATCACACCAACGTTTTATCTCACGCTTCACTGTTCGTTCCGTGACATGCCACATGCGGGCCATCTCCGGTTGGCCAACGCAAAAATGGTCCAGCTTCCAATTATAGCGCGCAGTTATGAGGCAGCACAGCCGCGTCATGGACACTTGCTGCGCGCTTGATCCGTGCAGTCCTGAAACGCATAGCGCTGTCAGCACATCGTACTTCAGCGACCCCGCTCCGGGTCCGGTCAGTCGCTTTGGTTCCATGTTGAGTCCACCGTCTCGCCTCGCTGCTTCGACCATCTCCGGGTCGATTCTCACTGGAAACCATAAGGGCATGAAATCCCGTTTTCTGTCAATGCCCACCAAAATACACGAATTACAATCAAACTTAATAAATCAGGTATATAAGGTATAGGGTGACACTTAGACGTCACCCTATTGGCCTGTCGGTGTCACCAAATATCGTCAGATCACTCTTTCAGTGTCACCAAATATAGATCAAATTTCCGGTCTTTCGATCCAGATACGGATTTAGCAGGACCGCAAAGTAGAAAAGTTTGCTTTTGCCAATTTGGTAATATCCCGTTATTGAGAAAAAGAGGACAAATAGCAAGAGCAGTACCATGAGAGATTATTCAGACCTTCAAGACATGAACGCCCGCAGTCTCGCACAGCAGGCATCTGTGCGCCGTGCCACGTTCGATCCGGGCGTGATAAAGGCACTGCGCCCCTTCTCGATCTGGGAGATCAGCCAGTTCATGTTTGATATCCCGCCCGACACGCTCCGCAAGAAGCTGGCGGACGATCCGACCCTCCCCCAGGGCGAGACGCAGGACGACGGCCGCCAGCGCTGGTTCTCGCTCAAAGAGATCAACGAGCTGCGCCGGCGCTTGCGGTTTCGTGGAAAGTCGCTTCTGCCGCGCAGACCCGAAGGGCGTGCAATGCGCGTGGCGGTCTCGAACTTCAAAGGTGGCGTGGGCAAGACGGTTGTGGCGCAGCATTTGGCAAATGCTGCCGCGCTCGACGGCTACCGTGTGCTGTGCATCGACTTTGATCCACAAGCCACGCTGACCCACTCCATGGGATTGGTCGAGGTGAAAGAAGGCAACACCGTCTGGGGCATCATGTGTCGTGATCTGTGCCGCGAGGCGGACCGGATCATGAACAGCTACGATCTGCCCGAAGACTGCCCCTACCCTGCCTCGGACGAGCTGCCCGAGGATGTGCAAAGCATCGGTGCTCAGCGTACGCAGGATTTCATCCAGCCCACCTGCTGGCCCACCATCGACATCATCCCCAGCTGCGCCAACGCGGCCTTTGTCGAATTCGCCAGCGCGCAATATCGCGCCTTGCACAAGGCGTGGTCGTTCTTTGGCTGCGTGGCGCGCTACCTGGATGAGCTGCCGGATGACCAATACGACATCATCATCTTCGACTGCCCGCCTGCCATCGGGTATCAGTCTCTAAACGCAGCGTTTGCGGCTGATATTCTCTACATTCCCTCCGGCCCCGGCTATTGGGAATACGACTCCACCACCAGCTATTTGGGTCAGTTGGGCGACGCGATGGAGGACATCTCGGACGGGTTCAGCAAGCTGGCAGCGGACGCAGGGATAACGCTTCCTAAACAGTTTATGGACATCCGTATCCTCATGACGCGGTTCGAGACAAACAACCCTTTGCACACCGCCATGATGGATGCGTTCCGCAATGTTTTCGGCGCGGATGTTTGCCAAAACCCGATCGAGATGACACGCGCGGTCGAACAATCAGGACGGTTTCAGATGTCGGTCTATGAGCAGGACTATCGCCAGATGACCCGCGAGACATGGAAGCGTGCGCGGCAGAGTTTTGACCGGTCATACGAGGAATTTCGCTCGACCATGCTGACCGCATGGGATCGGGCCCTAGAGACAGGAGAGATGTAGAATGGCAAAGAGCAACAAATTCGGGTTTGCCCCGTTGGAAGTCGATGCCCCTGCCCGCCGCGAACGGTCGGTCGGGCCAATGGGGGCTGCGGTGCGCGAGGCGGCTGAAAGCCTGACCGACGCCACCGACGCCAAGGTGGAAAAACGTCGCCAGAATGCCAAGGACGCCGAAGCCTACCGCGCTGCGCAGGACGAGGGGCGGATGCTGATCGCGCTGGATCTGTCACAGATCGGCACGGATGATCTACCGCGTGACCGGATGGATCTTGATGCGGTCGCCGCCTCGGACGAGATGGAGGAGCTCAAGACCTCGATCCGCGAGCGGGGTCAGAAGGAACCGATCGAGGTCTATCCGGGGCCGAACGGGGGCTATCAGCTTAAGAAAGGTTGGCGGCGGTTTACGGCTTTGACGCAACTGCTGGCCGAAACGGGCGATGCGCGTTTTGCGACTGTCACCGCGCGGATCGAGCGGGGCGATGACGGGCGGCTGGCGCGCTACATCGATATGGTCGAAGAGAATGTGGTGCGTGAGGATCTGACGTTTGCCGAGATGGCGCAGGTGGTTATCACAGCCGCGCAGGATGACGGGGTAGGGGAGCCGGATCCTGATGCGCTGGTTGCGCGGCTCTACGGATCGCTGCACAAGATGAAGAAATCCTATATCCGCAGCTTTGTTTTCCTGTTGTCGCAGCTTGGCGATGTGCTGCCCTTTCCCAAGGCTATTTCACGAAACCTCGGGGTGGATGTTGCGCGCGCATTCAAGTCGCAGGGTGAGGCGGATGCCCTGCGCGAGCGTCTGCAAGCCTGCCAGACAGCGGAAGAGCAGAACAAGGCACTGGCTGTATTCGTTGATGGCGCAAAGGCAGGTCCTCAAGCCCAGAAAAAGAAAGCAGAGCCGCGCGAGAAGTTCGAGTTCCATGTGGGTTCTCTCAAGGTGACGGCGCGACGTGGGGAGTGCCGGATCGTCAGCAAGGATGATTTCGCAGCCATTCCCAAGCCGTTACTCGAGCGTGCGATCAAAGCGTTCGAAGACGAATTGCGCGGTGGCCCAAGCGTGAGGCCACTCTGATTTGACAGGGTAACCCATGGGTTACCCTGTCAAATATAAGCGAAAACAATGTGTTAAGGTTATATTGGGCTGATTTGGCCTGTTTAAAGTGGTTGTGGGCGACATCGGGTGTCGAAGCACTGGATCGGTGAGCCCCGCCTGGCAAGTAGCAAAAGAAGGTTGGTACCAAGCGAAACTTGACCACCTGTCTGGCACGGACTTTTGCACGAGTGTGCCGTGCGATGGTTGAACTCGAGCGTCCATGGTGAAGCTTCGTCAAGTTTTTGCGTTGAGGAAGAAGCTGACACCGGCATACGGGAGGCGGTGCGCGGCACATCACCCTGCTCCGCCGTGCTATCGGCCGCAGTGCCAGGGTCCGCGTTCTGAGGTATTGGCCCGAAACGATGGGTGATCCATACAGTAGAGTGATGGTCTGGATCGAGCCTAAAGGATAGAATAGGGTCGAATACTGCAGGATAAGGCGGGCCAGCTCAGCGTCTTGCGCCGTGACATCGCCGCAGCGCATGGGCCGGTGTTACGGGTCGAGCGGATGCCCGAGGCGGATCAGGGCACGTAGCGCGTGGGCTTGGGGTTCTGGATGGTTTCAAGATAGTTTGCCACCGCGATCAGTTTGGCTGGAACCATGGTGGTCATACCGTTGCCAGTGTCGAATTCGACCATGTCATTGTCCAGAAAGCCCTCGAAGACGGGCATGTCCTCGCGCGGGTTTGTGACCTTCATGTAGCCGTCGAGGATCGACATAACCTCGAGCATAGGCCAGACGCCATCACGCCGCGCGGCGATCCGCGTCAGGTCTGCGGGGCGGGTCTTGAGATGGATTGCGCGTGGACCGTCGCCGTGTCCGGTGGCGCCGTGGCAGGCGATGCAGTTTTTCATAAACAGCCGCTCCCCCACGCTTTGCGCGCTGAGAGGCGTTGCCGCCGCGAGGAAAGAGACCAGTATCAGGAAACGTTTCATATCTTGCCCACCTTATTTTGATGACCCGCCGTGTGGGGCAGGCGTTGTTCTTGGCTGCCGAGAGGCGGCTAGTGATCCGCGACACAATCCTTGCACAGCGGCGTGTAGAGCACCGCATGCAACCGCGCATCCGAGATGGGCTCTCCGCACTGCGCGCAGATGCCATAGGTGCCGCGCTTGATGCGACTCATCGCTTGTCTGAGCAGCGATATTTCCTTTTGCGACGCAGCGCCCAGACTTTCGAGGACTTCATCATCTTCAAGATCGATGGACTGGTCGTTCAAGTCTGCGGATTTTGGCGCGCCCAGCTCGTGGCCGATTTCCTCGGTGCGCGCGCCAAGCTCCTCCAGACGTGTGTTGATCAGTTGCGCGAAGTGTTTCAGGTCAGCCATTGGAATCCTCCTCGATATCCGGTGCTCTACCAAAGCACTTCTGTGGCAGAATGCTTTGACCTGGATCAACGTGTTCGTTGATGAGTTGGAAATTCGTGACTTGCGGAACCAAGTTCCGATCTGCGGTATTGGCACAGAGAAATTATGCATCTAAGCTCACCCCATGATCGAGTCGGACCCTTCGGGAGGAAGGTGTCCGGCGACAGGAAGTCCATGGTGCGCCAAGGGCGACTTGGTCTTGCTGGTATAGGACGGTCTGTGTTGGGGAGGATAGGATTTCTGGACGGGCAAATTTGGCATCGGGCGCTTGGGAGAGCATCCAATGCGAGAGCGTTTGTGCGGCTCACGGAGACAGCCTTTCCGACAGTTCTTGAGAATAACAAACGGGAGATTGTTACATGAGTGGATTTATCAAGTCGGCAAAGGTTGCTGCGGGTTCAGTCGCGCTGGCGCTGGGGCTGTCGACAGCAGCGGCTGCGCAGGATTATGACTGGCCGCGTCTGATGGTTATTGCCACGCCGGGCACATCGACAGGCAGCTTTGCGTCGACCAACGGTTGGGGCCCCGTGTTCCAGAAGGAAACCGGCACCACGGTACGTATTGTACCGGAAGACAGCGAGCTGATGCGCAACCGCCGCCTGACAGACCGCGAGGATGTGGCCATCGCTTCTGTTTCTGCCGCCGAGATGGCATCGCAGACCGAAGGGGTAGGGGGGTATGCCTCTGCCAAGGCAATCCCGCAGCGGATTTTGTGGCACCACAATGACACGCCCTGGGGCTTTGTCGTGGCGGGCGATTCCGAGATCCAGTCACTGGCCGATATCGGCAAGGGCGGTGTGCGCGTGACATCGGGTGTGTTCTCGCCTGCGATCGTGTCGGTCGTTACCGAAGCGCTGCCCGGCTTTATCGGTCTGACGCCGGAGGAGGCGCAGGAGAAGATCGTTTATGTGCCTGCATCGAGCTATGGCGAGAACTGCCGCTCGGTTATCGAAGGGAAATCGGACGTCGCCTATTGCTCGCCGATCTCCTCGGTGTTGTCGGAAATGGAAGGCGCACCGGGTAGCATCCGCTGGCTGGAGATGGACCCTGAAGACAAGGAAGGCTGGAGCCGTTTTCTGAACTTCCGTGGCATGACGATTCCAACCAAGATTTCGATGGGGGTCAAAACCGCGAATGGTGTCGACTCGATGGCGTCGAATTTTGTCTATGCGGTGCCCGTGACGGCAGACGTCGATTTTACCTACAATATGGCGAAGTGGCTGCACCAGTCCTACGATGCCTACAAAGGCACGCATGCGCTTGCCACGCGGATGGGGGTAGAGCAGTTCCGCGATTTCCTCAACGCCAACCCGATCCCGGTTCATGAGGGAACGGTGAAATACCTGCGCGAGATCGGTCAATGGTCTGATGAGGATGATGCGTGGAACAACGCGGCTATCGAGAAGATGGACGCTTGGGTTGCGGCGCGTCAGGCCGGTATGAAGGCTGCGATGGAGCAGGGCGTGGAGGTCAACTTCGAGAACCAAGCGTTCCTGGACATCATGGCCGAGTATACGAAAGATCTGGAGCCGTTCCGCTCGCGTCTCTAGGCGCGCGTTGATGACACGACGGGCGGAGCGGTAACGCTGCTCCGCCACCTTTCGCATATCACGCCGTCAGGCTTTCATACATATTCGGGAACAGGACATGGCAGAGACCCAGACCAATACGGCTGCGCAGCCGGATCAAGAAGACAACGCGGAGATGACGCGCCTCGGCGGGTTGTTCTCATGGACAAGCATAGCGTTTGTGGTTCTGTGTACGGCCGGGATCGGTCTCGGGCTTGCCTATGCGTTCGGGATGCCGATTGCGGGGCAGCGTCTGATCGAGGGGCAGTACTACTGGGTTTTCATCGGCATTTTTCTGGCGGCCTCTTTCATCGCCTTGCCGGGGCGGGCGGCGCAGACTGCCGTTCCGGTTTATGACGCCATTGCCGCGTGCATCGCGTTGGGCATCTGTCTGTGGTTTTCGGCCCATGCATGGGAGATCGTGCAGGCCGGGTGGACCAATTTCTATGCGGGTGTCGTGCTCTGGGTTTTGATGCTTGAAATCGCGCGGCGCTCGGGCGGGTTTCCCTTTCTCCTCGTTGTGTTCTTTCTGGGTCTCTATCCCATCGTCGCGGATTACTTTCCGGGGCTGCTGATGGGCATTCCCTACACGTTCGAGCGGATGATCGAGGCGCATGTCTTCCGCACCGAAGGGTTGATGGGCATCACGACCAAGATCGTTGCCGAGATTGTTCTTGGCTTTCTGGTCTTTGCGGGGGTTCTGATCGCCACGGGGGCAGGGCAGTTTTTCATTGATATCGCTAACGCCGGTTTCGGCAAATACCGGGGCGGATCGGCCAAAGTGTCGGTCGTGGCGAGCGCGTTCTTCGGCTCACTCTCGGGGTCGATCTTTTCCAACATCGCGGGCACAGGCTCCATCACCATCCCGACGATGAAAAAGGCGGGCTATCCGCCGCATTATGCCGGCGCGATCGAGGCGTGCGCCTCGACCGGCGGGGTGGTGATGCCGCCGGTGATGGGGGCCATCGCCTTTGTCATGGCGATCACCATTGGCGTGGATTATGCCACGATCATGGTCGCGGCGATCCTGCCGTCGTTCCTGTTCTACTTCGGTCTGCTGTTGCAGGTGGACGGATATGCCGCCCGCAAGGGTCTGGTGGGCATCGCGCCGGAAAACCTACCCTCCGCGCGCAACGTGATGAAGCGCGGCTGGCCCTTCCTGATCGTCATGATCTTTCTGGTCTGGGGGCTGCTGTGGATGCGGTGGGAGTATTACGCGCCGTGGTACGCCAGTGCGCTGATGATCGCGCTGAGCTTTCTGCAGCGCGAGACGATGATGACGCCGCGGCGCCTGTTCGCGACCCTGCGCCAGATCGGGATACTGGTGACACAGACAGCGGCCATCATCATGCCGATTGCCTTTGTCGTCAGTGCGCTGACCATTACCGGTGTGACCGGTTCGATGACATCAGGTCTGGTGGCGCTGGGGGGGGATAACGTCTATCTGATCATCGCGCTCGGGGTGCTGGCCTGTTTCATCATGGGCATGGCCGGTCTGGCGATTGTGGCGTATATTTTCCTTGCCGTGACCCTGGCGCCTGCAATCATCGAGATTGGCGGGCTTAACACAGTCGCCGTTCACTTCTTCATCGTCTACTATGCGATGCTGTCGGTGATTACGCCTCCCGTCGGGGCGGCAGCGTTCCTTGCGGCGACCATTGCAGGGGCCAAGCCGATGAAGACCTCCTTCACCGCGATGCGTCTTGGTGTGGTGATCTATTTCGTGCCGCTGTTTTTCATGTTCCAGCCTGCGCTGGTGCTGCAAGGTGATCTGACGCCGCTGATCTATGTGCTGCCGTCGATCATCATTGGGATCACGCTGCTGTCCGGCGGGCTGGAAGGGTATCTGCTGGGGGTGGGCATGGTGAAGCCGATGTTGCGGTTGCCGCTCGCGGTGGCGGGCTTTGCCTTCAGCTTTCCGGGGCTGATCACCACGCTGGTGGCAGGGGTGGCGTCGGCGATCCTGATTGCGCTGGTCTGGCGGGACAACAAAAGGACGGCCGAGGCAACGGCCTAGGCGCGTCGCACCCACAGCGCTCTGCTCCTTGCGCGCTATGCCGCAGGGAGCAGAGCGCTGCTGTTGGTCTGATCCCCATGGTCAAGCAGCGCATTCCTTGCGATGATGGGGCGACCGCTACAATCACAGGCTGACCCATGACGACTTCCACGCCACTGCCCATCCACGAAGTGACATACCGCAAGGCCCGTGACCTGATCCTGTTCGGAGAGATGTTGCCCGGTGAGGCGGTAACAATTCAGGGCATCGTGGACCGTCTGGGCAGTGGTATCACGCCCGCGCGCGAAGCGATCCGTCGGCTGACCGCCGAAGGTGCGTTGCGTGTCAGTGACAACCGCCGGATCATGGTGCCGCAGCTGACGATGGAGCAGTTGCAGGAGCTGACCTATGCCCGCACCGGGATCGAACCGCAGATCGCGCGACTGGCTGCCGTGGGGATGGCGCCCGAGGATATCGACGCGCTGGAGGTGATTGACGCGCGGGTCAATGCGGCGCTGGAGGCGGGCGATATCCAGTCCTATCTGCGCCACAACCACACATTCCACTGGACGCTCTACGCCCATTCCGAGGCGGAGATCTTGATGGCAACTGCCGCGTCACACTGGCTGCGCGCGGGTCCGTCGATGCGGGTGATGGTGAAGCACGCGCAATCGGCGCCGCTGGCGGATATGCATGAGGTCGCCATCGAAGCGCTGCGCGATGGCGACTATGAAGCCGTGGGCGAGGCGATCCACAATGACATCCTGCAAGGGCATAGCCACATTGCAGAAGGTCTCGAGGCGGCCGGTTAGGCTCTAGTCTTCGTGGTACTGTTCGATCACTGCAACCTCGTCGCGCGATCCGAGGATGACCGGCACGCGCTGGTGGTGGCCGGTGGGCTGCACCTCCAGAATGCGGCCGGTGCCGGTTGAGGACGCACCGCCTGCCTGTTCCACCAGCATACCCATCGGATTGGCCTCATACATCAGACGCAGCTTGCCGCCCTGCGCTGCGTTGCCCGTATCGGCAGGATAGAGGAACACACCGCCGCGCGTGAGGATACGGTGGACATCCGCAACCATGGACGCACACCAGCGCATGTTGAATTTCTTGTCCCGCGGGCCGTTTGTGCCGCGCAGGCAGTCGTCGATGTAGCGGCGCACCGGCGGCTCCCAAAGATCATAGCGCGAGGCGTTGATGGCGAATTCCTGCGTCTGCGGCGGGATTGTCATTTCCGGCTGGGTCAGCAGGAATTCACCCGAGCCGGGGTGATGGGTGAAACCGTCCACGCCCTGACCCACGGTGATCACCAGACCGGTCGAAGGGCCGTATATGGCATAGCCTGCGGCGACCTGTTCGGTGCCTTTGATGCGCACGGCTTCGGCCTCTGGCGCAATCGCCTCATCCAGCCGAACGATGGAAAAGATCGTGCCGACCGACAGGTTCACATCCAGATTGGAGGAGCCGTCCAGCGGATCGTAGTAGACCACGAAATCACCTGCCTGCGGGGCGTCCTTGCGCCAGTTCACGCTGTCGACTTCCTCGGATACCAGCGCGGCCAGCGACGGGTTGCTGCCAACGACCTGCTGGAAGATCTCGTCCGAGATCACATCGAGCTCCTTTTGCGTCTCGCCCTGAACATTCTCGGTGTCGGCCGCGCCCAGCACGCCTGCAAAGGCGCCGTGGCGGACGCGGTCGGCGATCATGCGGCATGCGGTTGCGATGTCCTCCATCAGGATCATCAGGTCTGTATCGACATGCTGGCTTTGCAGGTGCTGGCGCAGGGTGGTCTGGGTCATGTTGTGCCTTCCGGAGCGGTGTGCAGTGTTGGTGCGACTTTGGAGCGTTGTGGCGCGAAGGGCAAGCGCGGCCGTGCGTTTCGTGCCGCAGCGCGCCCGTTGCTGCCGGTGTCGTTGCGCGCTACGGTTGGCCCGAGTGGAGGAATGGGAATGCAGGACAGGACATGGAGTGCGGCGGCCTGTGTGGGCGACAGCCTGTGCGTGCGGGTGCAGGGCGACGAGCTGCGACGCCGGATCGGGCAAGGCAAGCCCGAGCAGATGCTCATAGAGATGCTGGCGCCCTATCTGCGCGATGATATGGTCTTGCCCGTGGTTTTTGCCGGCCGTGAACCGCTGCGGCTGGTCCCGGTGCCTGCGGTGCCGCCTGTCTCACTGACGCCGTTGCCGGATATTGATCCGCGCATTGTCCTGCTGGGGCTGGATGGTCTGGCACAGACCCGCCCTGCGGATATTCTGGGCGGGGAGGCCGCGCAGGTGGCGGGCTTTGTTGCGGCCTATCCCGAATGGGACGGCGTGCTGTGTCTGACGGGCCTGTCCAGCAAATGGGTCCACATCAGCGCGGGCGAGGTTGTGAGTTTCCAGTCCTTCCTGACCGGCGAGATATTCGCGGCGCTGGCCGGGAATTCTGCGCTGCGCAAGGCGTTGGAGGGGGATGGCTGGGATGATGGCGTTTTCGCGGAGGCGCTGTCGGATGCCATGTCCCGACCCGAGCGAGTGGCGGGGCAGCTCTTCGCGCTTCATGCGAGCGAACGTTTGGCTGGACAGGATCCCGCCACCGCGCGCGCGCGGCTGTCCGGCATGTTGATCGGCATGGAAATGGCTGCGGCGCGCCCTTATTGGTTGGGCCGCGATGTGGCCGTGATCGGGGACGGAGCACAGTACGAGGGGGCATTGCGCGCGCAGGGTGTGCCCGTTGAAGTTCACGACGCTGTGGCGCTGGCCTTCCGCGGGTTGGAACTGGCCTATGCGGCGCAAGGGGAGAGATAGGTGATGCCGGTATTTGACGCGACCATCTGCACGCTGGGTGAAGGCCCGCTCTGGCATCCTGAGCGGCAAGCGCTGTTCTGGTTCGATATCATCGAAGGGCGGCTTTACGGCGAAGGCAGGATGCACCAGTTCGAGGAATGTGTCTCGGCTGCCGGGTGGCTGGACCACGACAGCCTGTTGATCGCGTCCGAGACGCAGCTGTTTACCTACAACCTCGAAACCGGGGCGCGGAAACATATTGCGCCGCTTGAGGCGGACAACCCGGTAACACGTTCGAATGACGGGCGCGCAGACCCGTTTGGCGGGTTCTGGATCGGGTCGATGGGAAAGCAATCGGAGAAGGGCGCGGGGGCGATCCATCGCTATTACCGTGGCGCTGTCGAGACGCTCTACGAGGGGATTACCGTGGCGAATGCGATCAGTTTTACGCCCGACAAGCGCCACGCCTGTTTCACCGATACGCATACGCGGCAGGTCATGCGTGTGGCACTGGACACCGAGGGCTGGCCCAAGGGCGCGCCGGAGGTGTTTGTGGACACGCGTGCGGAGCGTCTCTATCCGGACGGGGCGGTTTTTGACGCGGAGGGCTGTTTGTGGGTTGCCCAATGGGGTCACGGACGGGTCGCGCGCTATGATACGCAGGGCACGTTCATGGGGGCGGTCAGCCTGCCTGCGCAACAGGCCAGTTGCCCCGCGTTCGGTGGTCCTGATCTGTCGACGCTGTTTGTCACATCCGCCACCACGGGGTTGGGAGAGCGGGCAGGGCCGCAGGATGGCAAGACCTTTGCCATCGCCACGCAGGCGCGCGGCCAGCGCGAGCATCGGGTGATCCTCTAGGATGGGTAGCCTTCAGAAAAAGGACGAGAAGATGGGAAAAGTTGCAGTTGTCACTGGTGCTGCCGGCGGCATGGGGCGCGCGATTGTGGCGCGGTTGCGTAGCGATGGCATGCAGGTGGTCGGTCTTGATATTGACACAGCAGGGCTGGCAGAGATGGAGGCTCAGGACGGTTTCACGGGGATAGAGACGAACCTGATGGATGCGGCGGCGATCGCCCGTACCTTTGAGCAGATCGCCGGACGCTTCGGCGGGGTCGATGTGCTGGTGAATAATGCGGGCACCTGTTTCATGTCGGAATTCCCCGACATTCCCGTGGCGGAGTTCGAGCGGCAGATGGCGCTCAACTTCTCGGGCGCGTTCCACTGTTGTCAGGCGGCGATCAAGCTGATGGCAGGGAGGGATGGTGTGCGTAAGATCGTGAATATCTCCTCCAACGGCGCCTATAATTTCGATGCTTTTGATCCACCGCACTACCGTGCGTCCAAGGCGGCGCTCGACACGCTGACCAAGGATCTGGCGCGGCGCTATGCCACCGATAAAATCGCGGTGAATTCCATCGCTCCGGCGATGACGGAGACGCCGTTGTTCGGGGTGGTCAGCGAGGAAGTTCTGGCGAAGGCCATCGCCCAGATGCCCCATGGCCGGGCGATGCAACCCAGCGAGATTGCCGATTGGGTGGGGTTTCTGGCCTCGCCTGCGGGGGACGTTTCCAGCGGCAACGTAATCATTCTCAATCAGGGGCGCGACGTACGGTAGGGCGAGCGGAGTTTTTCAAAAACTCCGGACGTTTTCTTTCAAAGAAAACGGTCACTCGAACCAATGGGGTGCTTTGCGCAGATCGGGCCACTGCTCGGGCGAATGGCCGAAAATCACCAGCGCATCGCGTTCCTGCGCCATCTGCATCAGACGTGCGCCATGGTGGATGGCCTGTTGCACGTCCCACGACCCCGCAAAGCCCTCGTCAATCTCCGCCGCGCGGCTGATGGCGTCGGAGGTCAGCAGCACGCTGCCCGTATTCGGCAACTGCACCATGAACGCCAGTTGCCCCGGTGCATGACCGGGGCAGAGCAGCACGTCGAAACCAGCGCCAAGCGTGAAATCCTCCTCGACCAGCAGATAGTCGGCCTGCGGCCATTCGAGCGCCTGTTTGCCCGACCAGTAGAGCGGACGGGGCAGGGCGCGCTCTGCCGCGGCGATCAGGATGGGGGCATGGGGGCACAGGTCCATATGGCCTACATGGTCGATGTGCGTATGGCTCTGGACCATCAGAGTAATGTCGGCGGGCGTGAGACCCAGCAGAGCCAGTTGCGCGGCGGGCATATTATTGGGCATGATAGACAGCACGCGCCCGAAGCTTCCCAGATCATCCTCCCGCGTCGCGGCTTGGGCGTCCTGCGCGTATTTGGCTGGAAATCCTGTGTCGATCAGCACGGTTTCACCGGCATCCGTCTGGATGACGAAGCCACAGATGCCGATGATCCGCCCGTTGGCGTGGACTTGAAACAGGCCGTAATCCAGCACCGCCATACGAAGGGGTTTGCCCTTTAGAAACATTTGGTTTTTCATGGGTAAAGCAAACGGGGGAGCGTTATGAAAGTCAAGATCCACAGTCTGTTCGAGTATTTGCTGGAAACGACACAGGCAGCGCCGGAAGCGGTTGTGGGGCTCTCTCTGGCCGAGCCGCCCCGGCTGGGAGAGTTTCTGGCGGATCTTGACCCCGATATGCTGCTGGACTGGAACAACCGGGATTTCAGCGGTTTGCCGGAGTTGAAAACCCATGTGATCCGGCAGGCGGGGCTGGACGGCATTTGCACCCCCGCAGATGTGCTGATCACGGCCGGCGCGGCGGAGGCAAACTATCTGGCGATCATGCAGTTGCTACAGCCTGAGGACGAGATTGTGATCGAGACTCCCGGCTGGCCTCAGGCGGAGGTGCTGGCGAAAGCGATCGGGGCGACTATCGTCAAAGTCACGCGGGAGGAGGCGGATGGCTGGCGTCTGCCGCTGGACCGTCTGCAAACGGCAATCACTGCGCGGACCAAGATGATCTTTCTCACCAATCCGAATAATCCTACCGGGGACATGCTGGATGCAGCCGAGCTGGCGCAGATTGTGCGGATGGCAGACGCGGTGGGTGCGTGGCTGTTGGTGGACGAGGTCTATGCAGGACTTGAGTGGGACGGGCCGCGTGCGCCGAGCATCGCTGGGATGTACGCGCGCGGTATCACCACCGGATCGGTCAGCAAGGCGCTCGGGTTGCAGGGCCTGCGCACGGGCTGGATCATTTGCCCCGATGCGGGCCTGATCCACGATGCCGTTATTCTGCGCGAGAACTCGTCCGAGATCATGAATATCATGGGAGAGGTGATTGCCGAAATTGCCCTGCGGCCTGAGCGTTATGCGCCTGCGCTGGAGACTGCGCGCAAGCAGGGTGAGGCGCATCTGGCGCAGGTGGATGACTGGATCAGCGCGCAAGATGGTTTGCACTGGGTGCCACCACGGGCCGGGCTGATCGGGTTGGCGCATCTGCCGCAGGGGTTTGACAGCGAAGCGTTCGCACGTTTTCTGCTGGCGGATCCCTACCGCACCTTTCTGCTGCCGGGCAGCGCCTATGACCAGCCGCAGCATATCCGGCTGGGTGTCGGAGGGGGTGCGTCTGTGCAACTGGACGTGGGGCTAGCGCGCCTTGGTCACGCGCTGCGGGACTACCGGGCGCATCTTCCAGGCGGTGTGGGGGCCCGCTGATGCAGCCGGCCCCGCGTGTCGTGGATCAGTTCGTGGCGGGGGCGGGGCCTACGGACACGATGTAAGCCCAGACGTTTGCGGCGTCTTCCTCATCGTTTAGCTTGAACGCCATCTTCGAGCGGGCTTTCCTGTCGTCCAGTTTTTCGACCAGAAACGCTTTGGGGTCTGCGACATAGGACACGAAATCAGCTTCGTTCCACTTCAGGCCGGCTTCACCGACAGCCACAATCGAATCGCCATATTTGCCAAAGTCGGCCTCTGCGCCGGCTTGACGGTCAAAAAGGCCATAAAGGTTTGGCCCGATCACGCCGCCCCGAACGATTGTTTCATCCGCAGAAGCGATGGAATGACAGGCTTTGCACTTTGCAAAGACCTTCTCGCCCGCTGCTGCGTCGCCTGTCGCGTGACCTTCCGCGAGCAGTGGACCAGCGATCAGTGACATTCCGAGTACAAGAGTTTTCAAGTGTTTCATGTGGTTTCCTCCAATGAATACCATTCACTATAGTGCGACTAGATCTTGGGTAAAGTAACAAAGCGGTACATATTTGAGTGTAAATAATAATTGACACTTTGTGTGTGGGCGCATGTAATGGCGCTAACCGCTGGCGATAACTTCCAGCGAGAGTGCGGGAGAAGACATGTGCTGAACTGGTTCCAGATCGTACGGCTTGGGCTGGTGCAGATGGCACTTGGGGCGATTGTCGTGCTGACGACTTCGACGCTCAACCGGCTGATGGTGGTGGAATTTGCGCTGCCTGCGGTCCTGCCCGGTGTCTTGGTGGGTTTGCACTACGGTATACAGTTATCGCGGCCGCGCTGGGGCTTTACCTCGGACACCGGCGGGGCGCGGACGCGGTGGATCATCGGTGGCATGGCGCTGTTGGCGGCGGGGGGGTTGGGCGCTGCCTTTGGTGTCACATTGTTTGCGCAGAGTTATGGCGTGGCGCTGGCGGTGTCAGTGCTCTCTTATGCGGCGATCGGGACGGGCGTGGGGGCGTCGGGCACCTCGCTGCTGGCGCTGTTGGCCACGGCAACCGCGCCCGAGCGGCGCGCGGCGGCGGCGACGATCACCTGGCTGATGATGATTTTCGGCATTGCCATGACAGCGGGGCTGGCGGGGCAGTTTCTGGACCCCTATTCCGCCAAGCGGTTGTTGGTGGTTGTCGCTGTGATCTGTACGGGCGCGCTGGCACTGACCGTGCTTGCCATCGGCAGGATCGAGCGGGGTATGACCGCCGTGCAGGAGCCTGCGCCGATGCCCTTTATGGATGGACTGCGCGAAGTCTGGGCCGAGACCGCCACGCGGCATTTCACGATCTTCGTGTTTCTGGCGATGAACGCCTATTTCATGCAGGAGCTGATACTCGAGCCTTACGCCGGTCTGGTCTTTGGCTTTACGCCCGGACAGTCCACATCGCTGAGCGGGATGCAGAACGGCGGCGTGTTTCTTGGGATGCTGACAGTGGGGATCGCCGCGACCGGCCTGCGGATCGGCGTGCTGCGGACATGGGTGATGGCGGGCTGTGCGGGATCGGCGGCGATGCTGGTGCTGATCGGGGCCACCGGATTTGGGGCCGCCGGATTGCCGCTGGTGCCGCTGGTGATCGGGCTGGGCTATTTTAACGGGGTTTTCGCAGTGGCGGCGATTGGTGCCATGATGGCGCTGGCGTCTCAAGGGCGGGGGCAACGCGAAGGTACGCGGATGGGTCTGTGGGGTGCCGCGCAGGCGATTGCTGCGGGATTTGGCGGGTTGGCCGGTGCCGTGGCGGTGGATGTGATGCGCGGGCTGATGGCCGATGGCCCGGCCTTTGGCGTGGTGTTCACGATTGAGGCGGTGATTTTTGTTGCTGCTGCAGCGATGGCAGCGCGGATCATGGAGCGGGGTCGTGTGCGCGGCGGTGACATGGTTGCGGCAGAGTAGGCTTACGCCAGAAATTCGAGGATCGGTGCCGCCACTGCGGCGGCGTCTTCCTCATGTGCCAGATGGCCAAGACCCGAAAGAGAGACGCAGGCGGCATCGGGCATCCGTGCGGCGGCCTTGCGCGACACGGCGGGCGGCACCGCGGTATCCAGCTCACCGGTGATAAACAGGGTGCGCGCGCGCTGTTCCGGTAGGCGCGCCAGCAGCGGCTCCAAATCCCATTGTGCCATCATCTGAAGGGTCGCATTCACATGCGCGGGGCTGGCAACCAGCCTGCGATAGAGCTCGATATCGTCGGGCGGCAGGCTGGACCCCGTACCTTTCAGGATGCGCCCGACGGACTGCGTGTTGGCGGCACTGGCGCTGAACACATTTGCGGCCATCGGCAGCATTGCGATGGTTTTCGCCATCAGCGGGAACAGCACCCCCGCGACTCCCTGAAACGTATCGAGGGCAGCATTAATGCCGATGACATCGGGGGCGGGGGTCATATCTGCGGTCATGCGCAGGGCCAGCGCGGCACCCGCCGAATGGCCGATAATCGCGCGCGGCTCCAACCCTTCGGCGCGGCAGAGCGACAGCAAATCTTCGGCCATAGCATCGAGGCCGCAGCGCTTTTGCGCGCCACATTGGGAAAACCCCTGACCCGGCAGATCAATTGCCACAACTCGGTAGCCCTCCAGCATCGGGACCAGATGCCGCCAGCTGTGGGTTGAGCCGCCCGCACCATGGAGCAGCAACAGCAGCGGGCCGGTGCCGCTGTCCACCAGATGCCAGCGGTTTGGTTTACACAGAACGCGGCGTGATTGGGCGGCCATGGGCCAGCTGGGGTGATCGCGCGCCCAGTCCATCGCTCAGCCCGCCAGTGCGGTGGATACGGCGGTGCTGACACTACGGGCATCGGCGCGCGGCAGGGCGATGTAGCTGGCGTGCATCACATCCGCCAGCGCACGCAGGCTGCTGTCGGGGCGGATGGTCGTGTCGATCACCAGCGCGTCCATACCGGCGGCAGCCAGTTTGCGTGCCATGTCGTGCGCATCGCTGGCGGCACGGGTGCGGTCAGGCTGGCCGTCCAGCGCGATGTTCGCGCGCCCGTCCGTGAGCAGGATCACTGTGGGCGTCATGCCTTTGCGCGCGGCGGTTTGTGCCAGCGCAAAGGCGGCCCCCAGCCCCGAGGCCAGCGGGGTCGCTCCGCCACCGGGCAGGGCGGCAAGGCGGCGTTTGGTCTGCACCAGCGACCGCGTCGGCGGCAGGAGCACATCCGCCTGCGTGCCGCGAAACGCGATTAGGGCTACGTGGTCGCGGCGGGCGTAGGCCTCGGCCAGCAAGAGCTCCACGGCACCTTTCGCCTCGGCCAGACGTGCCATCGCGGCAGAGCCGGAAGCGTCCACGGCAAAGACCAGCAGGCGGTCGGACAGCGTCTCGTACCGTTTGTGGCGCAGATCGGTCGGGTGGATGACCGGGCGGGTGCTGTGGGGCTTGCCGCGTTTGCGCAGGGTCTGCCACGGGATCGCGGCACGCAGCGTCGCCACCAGATCGACACGTGCGTCCGATCTGCCGCCTGCGCGCGCCGGCAGGGGACGGCCACGCCGCGACCCTGTGCGCTTGGCGCCAGACCCTGCGCCAGTTTTGCCTTTGCCGCCGGAGGGCCGGTTGAGAAGACCATTGGGCAGCGCAGCCTTCACCGCTTCCAGTAGCATATCCTGAGGGATGTCTGTGGGATTTGTCTGTGTGTCGGCCTCGGGGCGATCCTCGGGCGGGGGCGTTGCCGCGTCTTCGGTAGTTTCGGGCAACTGCGTGGCGCGGTGGGCGTAGACGAGCGTGACGGCGGCGGTAATATCTTCGGCCTCGACCAAGCTACGCCCGTTCAGCGCGGCATGGGCCTGCGCCGCACGCAGGGCGAGGGTGGGTGCGCGCAGGCTTGCGATGCCGAGGCTTGCGGCGAGGGTCACAAGCTCCTCTGGCAGGTCAGAAGGCAGGGTGACTCTGCGAGCTGCTTTTTGAAACTGCTCTGGAGTGCCGGGCAGTGTCGCGCTGCCGATGCCGGACAGGGGAATGTCCTTCAGCGTGACGCGGAACGCGCAGCGATCAGCGAGTGCGGGGGGCAGGGGAGTGTCATCGTCTGCGCCTTCGTCCAGCGCCAGCAGGAGGTGGCCCGTGTCCGCATCGAGTGCCTGCGCCAGCCGTGCGGAAAGGTAAGCGCCTGCGCGTTCGGCCATCGGCAGCACCAATACCGAAGCCCCGCGCGCCAGCAGGCCGCGCGTCATCACGACCTGACCGGAGCCTAGGGTGGCGGAGACGTCAACTTCCCCGTCCAGTTGGTGTGGACCCATCGCATGATGCAGGCGCACGATCGGCAGCGGCAGATCCGAGGCCGTGCGCATCAGCGCATCGCGAGCAGGTGACATGCGGGAGGCGACAATGACACCGCGCAGACCGGCGGGATCAATCGCGGCGAGCCTCAGGGCCAGTATTGCTTGCTCCCACGGGGTCACTCAGGCCCCCAGCATTTCATCAACCACACGGGCAACCCGCGCGCCTGATCCCGCTTCGTCCAGCGGATCACGGCGCAGGCGGTGGCGCAGGGCCAGTGCGGCGGTGGCGCGGATGTGGGCGGTGGCGAGCACGGTATCATCGCGGAACGCCGCATAGGCGCGCGCAGCCTTGAGCAGCGTCAGCTCACCGCGCAATCCGTCCGAGCCGAGCTTCTGGCACAGCTCTGCCACCGTGTGCAGGGCGCTGTCAGGGGTTTTCAGATCGCGCAGTGCCGCGCGGGCGGTGACAATGCGGTCGCGCAAAGCGGCATCCTCGGCCTGCCAGCGCAGCATGAAAGAGCTGTGGTTGCTCTCGTAGGCGTCGCGACGCTTGATCACCTCCACACGCTCGCCGATATCGGTGGGCGAGGCCACATCGACGGAAAGGCCGAAGCGGTCCAGCAATTGCGGGCGCAGCTCGCCTTCCTCGGGGTTGCCGGACCCAACGAGGACAAACCGCGCGGCATGGCGGATGGAAAGCCCTTCACGCTCGACCACGTTCTCGCCCGATTGGGCGACGTCGAGCAGCAGATCAACGATGTGATCCTCCAGCAGGTTGACTTCGTCGATGTACAGATAGCCGCGGTTGGCCTTCGCCAGAAGGCCGGGCTGGAATGCCTTTTCGCCCCGCGTCAGTGCCTTTTCAATGTCGAGCGCGCCGGTGACGCGGTCCTCTGATGCGCCCAGCGGCAGGTCGATCACGGGGGTGGGCACATCCACAATGGTCATGTCGGTGACCTGCGCCCAATCCGGGCAATCTTCGGGGCGGGCGGAATTGACGGGGCAGGACCGAACGACGCGGATCGGTGGCAGCAGACCCGCCAGCGCGCGCACGGCGGTGGATTTGCCGGTGCCACGGTCCCCGAATACCAGAACCCCGCCGATGGAAGGGTCAATCGCGGTAAAGATCATCGCCTGTTTCATCTCGTCCTGACCGACGATCGCGGAGAAGGGGAATGGCTGTTTCATAGGGTGTCCTTTGCGTGCAGGGGCGATGCGCCGCCCCATGTGCCCAGATCCGACAACAGCGTGAAACGGGCGTAGAGTTCTTCGTTGAACCAGCCTTCATCGCGCACCGCACTGATGGCGGCGGCGTGGGGGCCGGTACGGGCAAAGCCTGCCATGCGTGCGGCATCGGGCCAGATGGAAAAGGTGACCTGATGCAGCCACGGCACTTCGCCTACGCCGATCTTGAACATCACATTCGGATCCCGGCCAATGACGGCAGAGATGTCAGGCACCCGCCGCCAGAAGCGCGCGAGCGTGGCAGGGCGCAGGGTGGCACGGGTGAGGGCGGCCATGGGGCCTTCGGTTGTCATCTGCGAGGGTTCGAACGGTGTGCGCCCCGACCATGCGCCGCGCGCGCTGTTGGCGGCCATGAAGACGGTCCAGTCTTCGGAGGCCTGTGCGCGGTAGCGCGTGAAGATGCGGCTGCGTGTAACCGCGCGCCGCGCCGTTGCCTCATCCGGCCATGTGGCTAAGATGGCATAGACCGACAGGTTGGGGCGCGGCGTGAACCCTTCCCCGGTGCCCGAACCGCAAAGCTTCCAGAAGCCAATGCCGTCCAGCCGCGCCATGGAGCGGCGCGCCAGCCCCATCATCGCGAACGCCCACAGGCGGGATCGGAACGATCCGAACCGGAAAAAGCTAAAGCTGACGACTTGAGGCATAAGATGCCGACTCCCCGATGTGTCATGTTTAGCTTACACATATTCCTTGCTTTGGGAAGGCGTATCGGCCTAGTTTGTAAACTAAGCTAGACACCACTTGAGCTGCCGGAGGATTCCATGCCGCGAGATATTACCCATCCCGACACCCGTGCCATTGTCATTGGCGCAGGCCTTGGCGGGTTGGCTGCGGCCATGCGTCTGGGTGCCAAAGGATATGCCGTCACCGTGCTGGACAAGCTGGACCGCGCGGGCGGGCGAGGATCGTCGATAAGCCAGGACGGTCACCGGTTTGATCTGGGGCCGACGATTGTGACGGTGCCGCAGGTGTTCGAGGCGCTTTGGGCCGATTGCGGGCGTGACTTCCGCGCGGATGTCGATCTGCGCCCGCTGGAGCCGTTTTATCAGATCCGCTGGACCGATGGCGCGCATTTCAATGCCAGCTCGGACGAGGCGGCGATGGTGGCCGAGGTTGAACGGCTCAGCCCGGGTGACGTGGCCGGTTTTAAACGCTTTTTGCGCGATGCGCAGGAGCGCTACGTTGTGGGCTATGAGGGCATGGTGGCGGAGCCGATGCACAAGCTGTGGCAGACGATCAAAGTGTTGCCGACGTTTGCGCGGCTGCGCGCGGACCGGTCGATCTATGCCCATGCGGCGCGCCGCGTGAAGGACGAGCGGTTGCGTATGGCACTGTCGTTTCATCCGCTCTTCATCGGGGGCGATCCAATGCATGTGACGTCGATCTATGCGCTGGTGGCGCATCTGGAGAAGAGCTTTGGCGTGCATTATGCCATGGGTGGCGTGCAGGCGATTGCCGATGCGATGGCGGCGGTGATCCGCGCGCAGGGCGGCAACATACGGCATAGTACGGTTGTGGATGAGATCATTGTGAGGGACAACGCGGCCCAAGGCGTGCGGCTGAGCGACGGGATAGAGCTGGAGGCGCCCTTGGTGGTCAGCAATGCGGATGCGGGCCATACCTATGACCGCTTGCTGCGCAACCACAAAAAACGCCGCTGGACCCCTGCGAAACTGTCGCGGCGGCGGTGGTCCATGGGCCTTTATGTCTGGTACTTCGGGACTAAGGGCACGGCGGGCAAATGGGCGGATGTGGGGCATCACACCATCCTCAGCGGACCGCGCTATCAGGGTCTGCTGCGTGATATTTTCATGAAGGGCAAGCTGGCGGATGATATGAGTCTCTATGTCCACCGCCCGTCGGTGACCGATCCGGGCGTCGCACCTGCGGGGGATGATACGTTCTATGTTCTGTCGCCTGTGCCGCATCTGGGCTGGGATGATCCGGTAAAATGGGCGGAGGAGGAGCCGCGGTATCGCGCCAAGGTTGCTGCTGTGCTGGAGGATCTTATCCCCGGCTTTCAGGACCACATCTCGACAGAGACGGTCTTCACCCCCGAGACGTTCCGCGACCGCTATCTGAGCCCGCATGGGTGCGGCTTTTCAATCGAGCCGCGCATTCTGCAAAGCGCTTGGTTTCGTCCGCATAACGTCAGCGAAGAGGCGCGCGGCCTCTATCTGGTTGGGGCAGGCACGCATCCGGGCGCGGGCCTGCCCGGTGTCATTGCCAGCGCCGAGGTGCTGGCCAAGCTGGTGCCCGATATGGTGCGCGCGGCCGAAGACACAAGGTTGGCGGCGGAATGATCCGGCCCGATGATCTCGACCATTGCCGCGCCGTGATCCGCACCGGATCGTTGTCGTTCCATGCGGCGTCAAAGCTGTTGCCTGCAACAGTGCGCGACCCTGCGCTGGCGCTCTATGCCTTTTGCCGCCTGGCAGATGACGAGGTGGATGAGGGCCACGACAAGGGCCGTGCGGTGCTGCGCCTGCAAGAGCGGCTGGATCTGGCCTATGCGGGTCGGCCGTTGAATGCGCCCGAGGATCGTGCCTTTACCGCAATCATAGAGGCGTTCGACATGCCGCGCGCCTTACCCGAGGCACTACTGGAGGGCTTGGCGTGGGACGCTGTCGGGCGGCGCTATCATACGTTGTCGGAGGTGCGCGGCTATTCTGCGCGTGTTGCGGCGGCGGTTGGCGCGATGATGTGTGTGCTGATGCGCGTGCGCGATGCAGACGCGTTGGCGCGGGCGTGTGATTTGGGGGTCGCGATGCAGCTGACCAACATTGCCCGCGACGTGGGCGAGGACGCGCGCGAGGGTCGGATCTATTTGCCGCTGGACTGGATGGCCGAGGTAGGGCTAGAGCCTGACACCTTTATGCGCGCACCGCAGGCCAATGCAGAAGTGCGGCGCATGGTGCAGCGGCTGCTGTCGGAGGCGCGCAGGCTCTATTTGCGCTCAGAGGCGGGAATTGCCTGTCTGCCGGTGCGTGCACGTACAGGGATTTATGCAGCGCGGTATATCTATGCAGCCATCGGCAGTGCGGCGGCGCGCGGTGGCTATGATACGGTGACACAGCGCGCGCGTACGAGCGCGCGGCAGAAAATCGCGCTGATCGGCACGTCCGCGATGCGCGCGGGGGCCAGCATGGGTTTGCCCCGCTCGCCCATCCTGTTCGCGCCCCCGCTGGACGAAGTCCGCTTTCTGGTGGAAGCCACTGCCGACAAGGTGCAGCGCAGCGAGGGGCGCACCGGCGCATTGCTGTCCGTTCTGGCCGAGCTGAAAGCCCGCGAGGCGGCGCGCGGCACTTCAGGGGTGGCGGCGGAATAGGCGGCGTAGTATCGTCAGGCCATGGATTATATTTTATTCGCAATTTTTCTGGCGGCGTGTTTCGGGGCCGGTGCAACGGGCGCGGTCTTCCCGCCCGGCAACTGGTATAAATCTCTCGATAAACCCGCATGGACCCCGCCTGATTGGGCGTTTCCGATCATGTGGACAACGATCTATCTGCTGATCGCGTTTGCGGCCGCGCGGGTTGCGGGGCTGTCGGGCAGTGGATATGCGATGGCCTTCTGGGCGGCGCAGATTGCGTTCAACGCGCTGTGGACGCCGGTGTTCTTCGGGCTGCGCCGGATGAAAGGCGCGCTGATCGTGATGGCGTTTCTGTGGTTGTCGGTTCTGGGGTGTGTTGTCACCCATCTGCAATTGGACTTATGGGCCGGTATGGCAATGCTGCCCTATCTCGCATGGGTCACTGTCGCGGGTATGCTGAACCTGTCGGTTGTGCGGCTGAATCCCGATGTGCCACCGCTGGACCTGTCCAAGCTCTAGAAGGTCCAGCCGCTGCGGCGGGGGACGCGGACGGCCAGCATTGGCTTCAGCAGGGGCGAGCGATAGCGCGTGAGGTCCAGCGCTTCGTGCACGCCCTGCACCACCTCACCGTCGATCTGCGTTTCCACCACCGCGCGGGAATAGAACGGCGCGTCCAGCATCGGTTTGACCTGACGCGGTGTGGTGCCGGTGTCCGCGCGCGTTGCGCGGCCTAGTGCCCATAGGGTGCGCCGGAACGGGGTCAGCGGCGGGCCGGTGACGGGGGTCGCTGTGCCTTCCGGCGTGAAGGCCGTTGCCGTGGCCAGGGTGCTGCCGTCGCGCCGCGTTGCATCGTAATAGCAGGTTGCACCGCTGCGCGTGGGATAGCGCGCCCAGTTCCATGTGGTGAAATCTTCCTCCAGCGGTCGCGTGCCGAAGTTTGCGTCGAAATAGCCGTGACCGCTCCAGTTCCAGCCCGCAGCCTCCAGCGCCACGTCGATGCGTGCGGTGGGTGCGAAGGGCCGCCAGATGTGGGCGTCGTCCGGGGTCAGCGGCAGCTCGACTCCGGTGATGCCCGAGGGCGTCAGGGTGATTTGCCCGCGCATGCGCGAGACAAGCGGGGGCGAGGAGATCTCGTTCACGTCGATGACCAATTGCGATCCGGTCCAGCACATGGAGGAGGGCCCGACCTGCAAACAGTCGCGCGACTGGCGCAGGGCGGCGGTGCCGCGATCGGTCATGGCAAAGCGCCCGCCGCGCCCGTATGTGGCCACGTTGATACAGCAGTGGTTGGCCGGATTGCCTCGCCCTGACCACGCGTACCACGGCGAGAAGACCGACCCTATGAATCCGATGACCGAGACGGCGCGGGTGCCGTCATCGCTGACGCCGTCGACGTACCACCACGCGTAGCCGCCCGGTGGGACGGTGACATCGAAGGCAGGTCGCGCAGTATCGCCGCGGCCGCGTGCCGGGCGGAGAGGGTTGCCATCGGCACCCCCGCCCCCGGATGTGCCCCACCCCCCGTCAGATACAGCCCCGCCACTGCGGTGCGCGCGGTCGGACGCTTGAACGCTGCCATCATCCCGTGCGGCGAACGGCCATAAAGCGCGCCTGCCGAGGCGGGAAACAGCGCCGCGAAATCCTGCGGCATCGTCGCCGACCGGAGTGTTGGAGCGGGATCGAAGGAAAGGCCAAACTGGTGCAGGCGTTCGAGAATCATGCTGTGACATAGGGTGCTTTCTTTCTGGTCGGTCGGGCCTGTGGCATCTGTGGCAGGCTGGTTCAGGATGATCTCGAACCGCTCGGGGCCGGTTGGGGTGCCGTTGAAGCGGTCCTGCGCACAGACGTAGAGGGTTGGATCGGTCTGCGGTTTGCCCTGTGCCAGCGGGGCGTATTCTGTGTGTGGGTCATGGGCAAAGAACACGTTGTGACCGGCCAGATCCACGCCCGAGGGGATAGCGGCAAAGCTGAGAACTGTGGCCGACAGACTGCGCGGGGTCACAGCAGCCTTTGACACGACGGTGCCCACATCGGACCCGAGCAAACCCGAAGACAGGGCGGCGGGATCGCCGTTGAACAGCACGGCATCGGCTTTGATCGTTGCGCCATTGGTCTGCACGGAACAGACGCGGCCCTGATGCCTGTCGATTTGCGTGACCTGCGTATTGTAATGAAACTCGGCGCCGAAGGCCGCAGCGCGGTCCGCAATCGCACGGGCCAGCGCGTGCATCCCGCCGCGCACATGCCAGACGCCCGCACGCTCGGCCTGCCAGACCAGCGCGAGCAGGGCGGGAGAGGCGTCAGGCAGGCCGCCGACATAGGTGGCATATCGCGCGAACAACTGCGCCAGACGCGGATCCGTAAACTGGTCGCGCAGGCTTTGCCCGAGGCTGCGGTGCGGGGCCATAGCGGGGATCAGGCGCGGGTTACGCAGGACGCAGGCGGTCATTGCGGCAAGGCGGGGCTTGGGCGTGTGCATCATTGGTGCCTCGAAGGCATCGAATAACGCTTTTGCGCGGGCGCTGAACGCATCGAACTCATCGGCTGCACGTGGGCCGAAGGCGTCGCGGACATTTGTCAAGCTGGCGTCATGGTCCGCCATCAGGTCCAGCCGCGTGCCATCGGCCCAGAAATGCCGCGCAAGGATGTCCTGTGGCTCCAGCGTGACATGATCGGCCAGCCGCAGGCCCACATCGGCAAAGAGTGCCTCGAAAACGGGTTTCATGGTCAGCACCGTTGGGCCTGCATCCACCGGCCCTGCCACCGAAGGAACCGTGCGCATCTTGCCGCCTGGTGTCGCGAGCCGCTCCAGCACCGTCACCCGCAGACCCTTGTGCGCGAGCCGTAGTGCAGCCGCGAGCCCACCGATACCGGCGCCGATAATGACCACATGCGAAGGGGGGGAGGTCACGGGAGAGCGGTCCTTTGCAAAGCTTTGGATTGACAGGGCGGCGTGAAATGTCCAGTCTAGTTTACACATTGCACGTCACAAACAAAGTACAATCAGCACATGCGGGAGACGATGATGGCTTTTTCGGACAGGATCGAGCAGGCGATATCGGATGCGATCAGCCGGGGGCAGGTGGCGCCATCGCCCGGAAAACTGGCTTCTGCATTGCACTATAGTGTCACTCCGGGCGGTGCGCGGGTGCGGCCCACCATCCTGCTCAGCGTGGCCTCTGCCTGTGGTGACGACAATCCTGCGTTGGCCGATGCGGCGGCCGCGGCGCTGGAGCTGATCCATTGCGCATCTTTGGTGCATGATGATCTGCCTTGCTTTGATGACGCTGATACGCGGCGGGGCAAGCCCTCGGTCCACCGTGCCTATAGCGAACCGCTGGCGGTGCTGACGGGCGATAGTCTGATCATCATGGCGTTCTCGGTGCTGACTGAGGCTGCTGCGCTGGACCCTGCGCGCGCGATTGCGTTGCTGCGCGTTATGGCAGCGCGCAGTGGCATGCCCGGCGGAATCTGTGCGGGGCAGGGTTGGGAGAGCGAAGAGGTGATTGATCTCTCGGCCTATCACCGCTCCAAAACCGGCGCGCTGTTCATTGCTGCCACGCAAATGGGCGCGATTGCCGCCGGTCAGGACGGTGAGCAGTGGGAGGATCTGGGCACCCGCATCGGCGAAGCGTTTCAGGTGGCAGATGATCTGCGCGACGCGCTGTATGATTCGGAAACCTTGGGCAAGCCCGTTGGGCAGGATGATCTGCATGGCCGCCCCAATGCGGTGACAGAATTGGGTGTCGAGGGTGCGATTGCGCGCATGCGCGATATCCTGAGCGGGGCGATTTCCTCTATCCCACGCTGTCCGGGCGAGGCGTTGCTGGCGCGGATGGTGAATGCGCAGGCCGAGGTGCTGACGCCGATCAAATGGCGTGCTGCTCAGGCCAGCCGGATCGCTGGCGAATAGATGAGCGATGTGGCCGGAGATGGGGTGCGACAGTCCAAGGCGGGCTGGATCGCGCGGCTGATCGCGTCACGCGGGTTTCAGAAATGGGCGGCGGGGTCGGTTTGGACGCGGGGCATTGTCCGGCGTGAAGGTGCTGCGCTGTTCGATCTGCTGTCGGGGTTTTGCCAGTCACAGGTGCTGATGGCACTGGTGCAATTCGACATTCCGGCGATGTTGCTGGAGAGGCCGCTTGGTGCCGAGGCGCTGGCGCATCGTTGCGGCGTGCCGCCAGAGCGGATGGCAGTGCTGCTGCGCGCGGCTGTCTCGCTGAAGCTTTTGAAACAAAAACGTGGTGGGATCTACGTGCTGACCCGCAGGGGCGCTGCGCTGGCCGGTGTGCCGGGGCTGGCCGCAATGATCCGGCATCACGATGTCCTCTACCGCGACCTTGCAGATCCGGCGGCGTTTTTCCGAGGCGAAACGGAGACGGAACTGGCGCAGTTCTGGCCCTATGTGTTCGGCGGTGCAATGGACCCGCAGGTCGCTGCGACCTATTCCGATCTGATGGCACAGAGTCTTGTGCTGGTGGCCGAAGATACGCTGCGCCAGATAGATCTGCGCGGGGTGAAAACACTGATGGACGTGGGCGGCGGGTCCGGCGCGTTTCTCGAGATTGTCGGAAAAGCCTATCCCGGGACGCAGATGATTCTGTTCGATCTGGATCAGGTCGCGCCTGCCGCGCGGGCGCGTTTTGATACCGCAGGGTTTGGCGCGCGTGCGCAAATTGCCTGCGGATCCTTCAAGACCGATTCGATTCCGCGCGGGGCCGATGCGATCAGCCTTGTGCGTGTGCTCTATGATCACAGCGACACCACTGTTGCCGCGCTGCTGGCCAAATGCTTTGACGCGCTCCCGTCCGGCGGGCGGCTGATTATTTCCGAGCCGATGCTGGGAGGCGATGTGCCTGACCCGGCGGGGGATGTGTATTTCGCGCTTTATACGCTCGCGATGCAGACAGGGAAAACGCGCTCGGTCGCTGAGATAACTGCCTTGTGCATTGCTGCGGGATTCGAGGTTGTCTCCAGCCCCAAGCCGTATCGCCCTTTTGTCACCCGCTGCCTGGAGCTGCGGAAAGGTTAGTTTACATCAAGAGTGTAAATGCAAGTTGACAGATTAAACTGTCCTATCTACCTTACAGTGTAAGAGATGCTACCGGACCCGAGTCTTTCGACAACAGGGCAGGTAGCAGGAGGGAGATCCGCTTTGCACACCACAGCCGTCATATTGAAAGGCCCGCGGGATCTGTCCCTCGACAGCCTGCCAATCACCCCTCCTGGGGATGGCGATCTGGTTGTGCAAATTTCCCATTCCGGCATTTCGACCGGCACGGAAAAGCTGTTCTGGTCTGGAGAAATGCCGCCTTTCCCCGGCATGGGATATCCGCTGGTCCCCGGCTATGAGGCGACTGGCGAAGTCGTCGAGGCGGGCGCGGGCAGCGGATATAAAACGGGCGATACTGTTTTTGTGCCGGGTGCGAATTGTTATGAAGGCGCGTTCGGCCTGTTCGGCGGTGCCGCGCGCCTGCTGGTGACAGCAGCCGACCGTGTCACGCGAATCGATAGTGGCCTGGGTGCCGAAGGCGCGCTGCTGGCACTGGCCGCAACGGCACGTCATGCGATGGCGGGTCAGGGCAAGGCCGTGCCTGACCTGATCGTGGGTCACGGTGTGTTGGGTCGGCTTCTGGCGCGGCTGACGGTCGCTGCGGGTGCGCCTGCGCCGACAGTGTGGGAGGTTGATCCCGCGCGGCGCAGCGGTGCGGTTGGCTATGAGGTCATTGACCCGGCCAGCGACACGCGTCGCGATTACACCTCTGTTTATGACGCTTCGGGCTCGGTCGCCGTGCTGCCTGATCTGATCGGGCGCATCGCGCGCGGCGGCGAGATCGTGCTTGCAGGCTTCTACACCGATCCTATCAGCTTTGCCTTCCCTCCCGCCTTCATGAAGGAAGCGCGTCTGCGCATCTCGGCTGAATGGACACGCGATGACCTGAACGCCACGCGCGCGCTGGTCAGCTCCGGCGCGCTGAGCCTTGGCGGGCTTATCACGCACACAGCCCATTCCAACGACGCACCACAGGCATACAAGACCGCATTCAGCGATCCAGCCTGCCTGAAAATGATATTGAACTGGAAGGACACGGCGTGAAAGACGAAGTGCCAAACCTAAAAGAATTCGACAAGCGTCTGCGCGAAGAAGCAGCGGTTGAACCGACGATGGAAGTGCCGCAAGGCGCGCCCACATCCAAGACGCAGATCATCGCGATCTACGGCAAGGGCGGGATCGGCAAATCCTTCACGCTGGCCAACCTCAGCCACATGATGGCCGAGCAGGGCAAGCGCGTCCTGCTGATTGGCTGTGACCCTAAATCCGATACCACCAGTCTGCTGTTTGGCGGCAAGGCGTGTCCCACGATCATCGAGACTTCCGGCAAAAAAAAGCTGGCGGGCGAGGAAGTGGCGATTGGCGACGTGTGTTTCAAACGTGGCGGCGTTTTCGCGATGGAGCTGGGTGGGCCCGAAGTGGGCCGTGGCTGTGGCGGTCGCGGAATTATCCACGGGTTCGAGCTGCTGGAAAAGCTGGGGTTCCACGACTGGGACTTCGACTATGTCCTGCTGGATTTTCTAGGCGATGTGGTCTGTGGCGGCTTCGGCCTGCCGATTGCCCGTGACATGGCGCAGAAGGTGATCCTGGTTGCCTCGAATGATTTGCAATCGCTTTATGTCGCCAACAACGTCTGCTCGGCGGTCGAATACTTCCGCAAGCTGGGCGGCAATGTCGGGGTCGCCGGTTTGGTGATTAACAAGGATGATGGCACGGGCGAGGCGGCGGCTTTTGCCAAAGCTGTGAAGATCCCCGTGCTGGCGGCCATTCCGCAGGATGATGACCTGCGAAAGAAATCCGCGAACTACCAAATTGTCGGCACCTCGGCCTCGCAATGGGGTGATCTGTTTGCACAGCTGGGGGATGCCGTGGGTCTGGCACCGCCGGTTCGGCCGACACCGCTGGATCAGGATGGGCTGCTGGGCCTGTTCGATGCCAAGGACACCGGCGGCGACTATGTTCTGGTGCCTGCGACCGACATGGATATGCGCGGCAAGAACGCCCAGCCCAAGGCAAGCCTTGAAGTGGTCTATGACGATGTTTGAGCGCATGCCAGACATATGCACGACCGGAGGGCCGATCCATGGATGATGGCGGCCGTCAGGGATATGAAGTGGGCTATGGCGCGGATGGCGAGGTGCAGATTGCGCCGGCCGCTGCGGCAGCAACACAGGAAACAGCCCTGAATGGCGGCTGCACTGCGGGCAAGGATACCATGCTGGACGCCGCACGCAGTGCCGGTAAATCCGAGATCCTGGATCAATACGCCCGCGACTATCCCCAAGGGCCGCACGACAAACCCCAAAGCATGTGCCCCGCGTTTGGCAGCCTGCGCGTAGGACTGCGGATGAAGCGTACAGCTACGATCCTGTCCGGCTCGGCCTGCTGCGTTTATGGCCTCACGTTCGTCTCGCATTTCTACGGTGCGCGCCGCTCCGTGGGCTATGTGCCGTTCAACTCTGAGACATTGGTGACCGGCAAGCTGTTCGAGGACATCCGCGAGGCGGTCCATGACATCGCCGATCCGGAGAAGCTGGACGCGGTTGTGGTGACGAACCTGTGTGTGCCTACGGCCTCGGGTGTTCCGCTGCGCCTGCTGCCCTCGCAGATCAACGGTGTGCGGATTGTTGGTATTGATGTGCCCGGTTTTGGCATCCCGACCCACGCGGAGGCCAAGGATGTGCTGGCCGGTGCAATGCTGAATTACGCCCGCAAGGAGATCGAGGCGGGGCCGGTGCCTATGCCCGCAAGCGGCAAGGCTGACCGCCCTACCGTGACCCTGCTGGGTGAGATGTTTCCGGCAGACCCGATGGTGATTGGCCAGATGCTGGCGCCATTGGGGCTGGCGGTTGGTCCGGTTGTGCCTGCGCGGGAATGGCGCGAACTTTATGCTGCGCTGGATTGTGGCGCGGTTGCTGCGATCCATCCGTTCTACACCGCCTCCGTGCGCGAGTTTCAGGCGGCGGGACGTCCGGTGATCGGTTCTGCCCCTGTGGGCCATGACGGCACCGCCGCGTGGTTGGCCGCGATCGGCAAGGCGTTTAATCTGCCCGCTGATCAGGTTTCTGCTGCGCAAAACCAGTTTTTGCCGATGATCAAACAGGCGCTGGCGGCCAAGCCGATCAAGGGCACCATCACCCTTTCGGGCTATGAGGGCAGCGAATTGCTGGTCGCAAGGCTGCTGATCGAGAGCGGCGCGGATGTGCCTTATGTCGGCACCGCCTGTCCGAAAACACCGTGGTCGGCAGAGGACGCTGCGTGGCTGGAGGCCAAGGGCGTCAAGGTTAAATACCGCGCGTCGCTGGAAGATGACTGCGCCGCGATGGAGGCGATCCGCCCGGACTTGGCTATCGGCACGACGCCGGTGGTGCAGAAGGGCAAAGAGCTGGGCATCCCGTCGCTCTATTTCACCAACCTGATTTCCGCGCGCCCGCTGATGGGTGTGGCAGGGGCGGGATCTCTGGCGCAGGTAGTCAACAGTGCCATCGCCAACAAGGACCGCATGAACACCATGCGCGAGTTCTTCGAGGGTGTGGGCCACGGTGACACCGCCGGCGTCTGGGAGGGTGCGCCCAACCTGCATCCTTCGTTCCGCGCGACAAACCTCAAGAAAATCGAACGTGCCGCCAAGGCTGCCAAAGCATCGGAAATGATATAATGTTAGTGCAAGACCACGACAGAGCCGGAGGATACTGGGGCGCAGTCTATGCCTTCTGTGCCGTCAAGGGTCTGCAGTGCGTGATCGACGGCCCGGTGGGCTGTGAGAATCTGCCCGTGACATCCGTGCTCCATTACACCGACGGCCTGCCGCCGCATGAATTGCCGATTGTCGTGACAGGACTGGCGGAAGAGGAAATGGGCTCGGGAACGGAGGAATCCATGAAGCGCGCTTGGGGTGTGCTTGATCCGGCCTTGCCTGCGGTTGTGGTGACAGGGTCGATTGCCGAGATGATCGGAGGCGGGGTGACGCCGCAGGGCACCAACATCCAGCGGTTCCTGCCACGCACCATTGACGAGGATCAATGGGAATCGGCCGACCGTGCGATGACGTGGATTTTTACCGAGTTCGGCATGACCAAGGGGCGCATGCCGCCCGAGAAAAAGCGCGAGGAGGGGGCGCAGCCACGCGTCAACATCCTCGGTCCGATGTACGGAACGTTCAACATGCCCTCCGACCTCGCGGAAATTCGTCGTTTGGTCGAGGGGATCGGCGCGCAGGTGAACCTGGTTATGCCACTGGGCGCCCATGTGGCCGAGATGCGCAATCTGGTGAATGCGGATGTGAACATCTGCATGTACCGCGAATTTGGGCGCGGGTTGTGCGAAGTGTTGGGCAAGCCCTATCTGCAAGCGCCCATCGGGATCGACAGCACCACCAAATTTTTGCGCAGTCTGGGCGAGATGCTTGGGCTGGACCCCGAGCCGTTCATCGCGCGCGAGAAACATTCGACCATCAAGCCGGTCTGGGATCTGTGGCGCTCGGTCACGCAGGACTTCTTTGCCACCGCATCTTTTGCGATTGTCGCGAACGAGACCTACGCCCGTGGCATCCGCAACTATCTGGAGAACGATCTGGGGTTGCCGTGCGATTTCGCTGTTGCGCGCACGCGCGGCAAGAAGACCGACAATGACGATGTGCGCGCCCAGTTGCATGCCAAGCGGCCGCTGATTGTTTTGGGGTCGATCAACGAAAAGATGTATCTGGCCGAGATGAAAGCGGGCTTTGGTCCCGCGCCGTCTTTCATCCCCGCCTCCTTTCCGGGTGCCGCGATACGCCGCGCTACGGGCACGCCCTTTATGGGCTATGCGGGGGCTACCTATCTGTTGCAGGAAGTTTGCAACAGCCTGTTCGACGCCTTGTTCCACATTCTGCCGCTGGGCACGGAAATGGACAAGACACCCGCCACGCCAACCACGCTGCGCCGTGATTTTCCATGGGATATGGATGCACAGGCCCGTCTGGACGACATCGTGGCAACACATCCCATCCTGACACGGATTTCCGCCGCCAAGACCCTGCGCGATGCCGCTGAAAAGCGCGCTCTCGAGCAGGGAGCCGAGCGGGTGTTTCTGGAAATCGTGGACAGTCTTCAACCTGCATCTGGAGGATCCAAATGACTGATTCAACACACCATTCCGCGCACATGACGCATGACAGACGGCGCCACCAGATGTCGCGGGGCGAGTATTCGTTCTATTTCGCGCTGATTTTTGTCGCGGCCTTGCCGATCTGCACGCTGCAATTCCTGTTTGCCGCCCTGCGCACGGGTGGCGCGGGCAAGGATCCGGTCCGCCGCGCGTGGAGCGAAGCGCAGACCATCACGCCACGGATTTTCTGGGCGTAAAGAATTCCCCTGCCCATCGCGGGGGTCACCGATCTGCTGTCCGATCCGGACAGTGGTACACGGCGGGGGATGAGCCCCTGTCATACCCGGCCGCGGGGGCATCGCGGCGTCAGTACATATTTTCAGGAGAAAAACCATGGCTGATAAAACTGACCTGAGCTTCACAGGTCTTACAGACGAGCAAGCGCAAGAGCTGCACTCGGTCTACATGAGCGGGTTCGCGATCTTCACGATCGTGGCCGTTGTCGCGCATGTGCTGACGTACATCAAATTGCCCTGGTTCGCTTGGTAGGAGACCACACAAATGGCACAGTTCTACAAAATCTGGCTGATCTTCGACCCGCGTCGCGTTTTCGTGGCACAGGGCGTGTTTCTGTTCCTGCTGGCGGTGATGATTCACCTCGTTCTGCTCAGCAATCCGGCGACAAACTGGTTCAACCGCGCCTTTGGTGACGCGGCTGTTGCCAGCGAATAATCCAGCTAATCCGAAATCGCTACGGGCGACGTCACTGGCGCCGCCCGCAGCAAACAACACATTGGATTTGAACGGGGCGGCGCCGGAAAGGTGCCCCCGTTGATAGGGAGATAGAAGATGGCAATGCTCAGCTTCGAGAGGAAGTACCGGGTCCGAGGCGGGACCTTGGTAGGTGGGGATCTGTTCGATTTCTGGGTAGGTCCCTTCTATGTCGGTTTTTTTGGCGTCACGACGCTGTTTTTTGCGGCGCTCGGGACGATATTGATTTTTTACGGTGCGGCACTGGGGGACACATGGAACCCCTGGCTGATCTCGATTGATCCGCCCGCGCTTGAGGTGGGTCTTGGTGTAGCTCCGTTGGCCGAGGGCGGTCTGTGGCAGGTCATCACGATCTGCGCGACCTTCGCCTTTGTCAGCTGGATGATGCGGGAGGTCGAAATCGCCCGCAAGCTGGGGATTGGGTATCACGTCCCATTTGCCTTCGGCGTAGCCATTCTGGCCTATGTGACACTGGTCATTATCCGCCCCGTTTTGCTGGGGGCTTGGGGGCATGGATTTCCCTACGGGATTTTCAGCCACCTCGATTGGGTGAACAACGTGGGCTATGCCTACGGCAACTTCCACTATAACCCCGCGCATATGGTGGCGATCACGTTCTTCTTCACCACCTGTCTGGCGCTTGCGCTGCACGGATCGCTGGTGTTGTCGGCGGTGAACCCCGGCAAGGGCAAGACCATCGCAACCCCCGATCACGAGGACACCTATTTCCGTGACCTGATCGGGTATTCGATCGGACCCTTGGGCATCCACCGTCTGGGCCTGTTTCTTGCGCTGAATGCCGGGATCTGGAGTGCGATCTGTATCGTGATCTCCGGGACGGTCTGGTTCGACAGCTGGTCGAGCTGGTGGGACTGGTACGCTGAATTGCCCTGGTGGGCTGACCTTTAAAAGGAGGAATGGACATGGCCGAATATCAAAACATCTTCACGCAGGTCCAGGTTCAGGGGCCACCCGAAATGGGGCTGACCCCGACCGCTTCGCTTGCCCGTGACCGGACGAAATCCGCAAGCTTTTCGACACTGGCGGGTCTGTTTGGCAACGCACAGCTGGGGCCGATCCATCTGGGTCCCTTCGGTTTGGTCTCTATCGCCACCGGTTCGATCTGGTTCTTCATCGTCGGCATGAGCTTCTGGGCTCAGGTTGACTATTCTCCGGCGCTGTTCCTGCGCGAGCTTTTCTGGCTGTCGCTGGAGCCGCCGGCCGAGGAATACGGTCTGGGCTTTGCGCCGCTGAACGAGGGCGGCTGGTGGCTGATATCGTCGTTCTTCCTTTTGGTCTCTGTTATCAGCTGGTGGATACGCACCTACCTGCGGGCCGAAGAGTTGGGCATGGGCAAGCACGTCAGCTGGGCTTTTGCCAGCGCGATCTGGTTGTTTCTGGTGCTGGGTCTGATCCGTCCTATCCTGATGGGGTCATGGTCGGAGGCGGTTCCTTACGGTGTCTTCTCGCACCTTGACTGGACCAACCTGTTCTCGCTGACCTATGGCAACCTGTTCTACAACCCGTTCCATGCGCTTTCGATTGTGTTCCTTTATGGCTCGGCTCTGCTGTTTGCGATGCACGGTGCGACCATTCTTGCCGTCAGCCGCTTTGGTGGTGAACGCGAGATCGAGCAGATCGTCGATCGTGGTACAGCCTCCGAGCGGGCAGCGCTGTTCTGGCGCTGGACCATGGGCTTTAACGCCACCATGGAGGGTATTCACCGTTGGGCGTGGTGGTTTGCGGTACTGACGACCCTTACGGGGGGCATCGGGATCCTGCTGACCGGTACGGTTGTGGACAACTGGTTCGTCTGGGCGCAAGACCATGGCTATGCCCCGCTTGATTAACCCCATCCGCGCAAAAGGAGTAAGACCATGAGCGACAACAACGACTACCTGAGAACGGGCTCTGACAGCACCTTCCGGCTCCGCGCCGATGTGATGTCACTGATGCTGAAGGGAGCGGGCTATGCGGCGATCTTCTGTCTCGCGGTCTGGTTCAGCCTCGCGGCGATCGCATGGGTGGGCAAACTGCTGCCCGAAGAGTCCCGCGAAACGCCCGATCCGACGCCCTTCTCTTTCAACCTGACGGATGTGACTTCCGCCACGGTATAAGATGCGTCGGCTGCCTGCCTGGCGGGCTGCCGACCTCCGGTTTCGATCATCCTTGTCCCTTGGATGATCGGAAGTGTCGGGGCGTAACGTCCTGACCGTTCCTGTTGGCTACGGGAGGCAGATGATGGCGGCCTTCGGGTTTTCCCATCTGTTCCCCGGCCAACAGGCAACCAGACATAAGGAGCGTTCTGATGACTCGTCCCTCCACCCCCGTTCTGGACCGCATTGCGGGTCCGTCCGACCTCAAGTCTTTGACAGATGCCGATCTCAAACAGTTGGCAGGCGAGCTGCGCTGTGAGGTGATCGAGGCGGTGTCACAGACCGGCGGGCATCTGGGGTCGTCGCTGGGTGTGGTGGAGCTGACTGTGGCGCTGCACGCGGTGTTCGACACCCCGCGCGACAAGCTGATCTGGGACGTCGGCCACCAGTGTTACCCGCACAAGGTGCTGACAGGACGGCGCGCGCGTATGTCCACGCTGCGGCAGGAAGGCGGGATTTCCGGCTTTACCAAGCGCAGTGAATCCGAATTTGATCCTTTCGGTGCGGCGCATTCCTCTACCTCCATTTCCGCAGCACTGGGGTTTACGGTGGCGCGCGATATGGGGTTGCCTACGGGCGATGCGATTGCTGTGATCGGCGATGGCTCCATCAGTGCGGGCATGGCCTATGAGGCGATGAACAACGCAGGCGCCATGGGAAAACGAATGTTCGTCATCCTCAACGACAACGAAATGAGTATCGCACCTCCGGTGGGGGCAATGTCGAAATACCTCTCGGGGCTTTATGCCTCGCCCTTGGGCAACCTGCACAAGATGACGGAAGGGTTTGAGGCGGCGCTGCCCGGACCGCTGCGCGACCATGCGCGGCGCGCGCGGCAGCTGGTGACAGGTGCAGTGGGCAGTGGTGGAACGCTGTTCGAAGAGTTGGGGTTCCAGTACATCGGCCCCATTGACGGGCATGACATGGACCAGCTGCTGGCCGTCCTGCGCACCGCCAAGGTGCGCGCGACGGGTCCGGTCCTGATCCACTGCTGTACGGTCAAGGGAAAGGGCTATGCACCTGCCGAGACATCTGCGGACAAATATCACGGCGTCGGAAAATTCGATGTGGCCAGCGGAACGCAGGCCAAGGCAAAGGCCAATGCGCCCAGCTATACCAGTGTTTTTGGGCAGGCTCTGACCCGCCTGGCCGAGCGTGACGCGCGTATCGTCGGCATCACCGCCGCGATGCCGTCGGGCACCGGCATGGATATTTTTGCGCAAAAATTTCCTGTGCGGATGTTTGATGTGGGCATTGCCGAACAGCACGGCGTGACCTTTGCCGCAGGCATGGCGGCGGCGGGGCTGCGGCCTTTCTGCGCGATCTATTCAACATTCCTGCAACGCGGCTATGACCAGATCGTGCATGATGTGGCGCTGCAAAACCTGCCGGTGCGTTTCGCGATTGACCGCGCCGGTCTGGTCGGTGCCGATGGCGCGACCCACGCGGGGGCTTTTGATGTGGGCTACCTCTGTGCGCTGCCAAACATGACAGTCATGGCTGCCTCGGACGAGGCGGAGCTGGTGCATATGGTTGCCACCGCCGCGGCCCATGACAGCGGGCCCATCGCCTTCCGCTATCCGCGCGGCAGCGGTACGGGTGTGACGATCCCAGAGATCGGCGACGTGCTGGAGATCGGGCGCGGACGTGTGGTGCGCGAAGGCACGGATGTTGCGATCCTGTGCTTTGGCGCGCATCTGGGCGAATGCTTGAAGGCCGCCGATCTGATGGCGGCACAAGGTGTCACCTGCACCATCGCGGATGCACGCTTTGCCAAGCCGCTGGACCATGCGCTGATCCGGCAACTGGTGAAAAACCACCGCGCGCTGGTCACGGTTGAGCAGGGCGCGGTGGGCGGTTTTGGCGCGATGGTGCTGCACTGTATGGCGCAGGACGGGCTGCTGGATGGTGCGCTGGCCGTGCGCACGATGACCCTGCCGGACCGCTTCATTGATCAGGCGTCACCGGATGCGATGTACGCCGATGCGGGTCTGACAGCGACAGACATCGCAGCGACCGCCTTGCAAGCGGCGGGTGTGTCGCGCGTGAAACTGGTGAGAACAGACGGCTAGCGCGCAACCATGTCGCCAAAGATCATATCGGCATGGGACGCCAGATATATCCGAAGCCATGGCGTAAAGGTGGCAGGCTCCTGCGCGATCTGGTCCGTCAGGTCGCGGTGCGATACCCAGCGCGTTGCCATCACCTCATCCGGGTTAGGGCGCAGCGGCATGTCGTTGCCTGCCTGCGCGACAAACACCTCTACCAGCTCATGCTCAATCAAACCGCCGCCCACATCGGCGCGGTATTCGACCTGTCCGCGATGCTTCAGCGGCAGGCCGGTGATGCCCAGCTCCTCTTCGAGACGGCGGGTAGCGCAGGGCTCAGCGCCTTCGCCCCAGTCGGGGTGGGTGCAACATGTATTCGCCCAGAGGCCTGGCGTGTGGTATTTGCCCAACGCGCGCTGCTGGATCAGGATATCCTCTCCGCGCAGCACGAATACCGACACTGCCTTGTGTCGCAGGCCGCGCTGGTGTGCCGCCAGCTTTTCAACCGGCTGCAAGGTGCCATCGACCCACGCGGGGATCATCACCGCCATCAAACGCGTGTGGCGGAGACCATCCGCGTCAGGTGGGCGAGGTTCTTGATCCCAATTTTCAGGTGCGCCATCGGTCGCGCCTTGACCAGTTTCTTGTTCATATAGGCCTCGAATGTCAGTTTCTGCACATCTACATCATGACACAGCGAAACGAAACGCTCGCGCCGCTCGTCGCTGCGGTAGTAGGCATTTTGCATCGCACCGAGAACTTTGAAAACGCTTTTGTGTTCGCGCATGAACAGCTTGCGTGCCAGTTGCAGATCGCGGGTGCGCCCCGTGGCCAGACAGGCAGAGGCAGCCGTGGCGGCAACGCGGCCGCCGACCATCGCGTAATAAATCCCTTCGCCCGAAGAGGGCGCCACAACACCGGCGGCATCACCGGCCAGCACCACATCGCGCCCGTTGTCCCAGCGGTCCATCGGGCGCAGCGGGATCGGCGCGCCTTCGCGCCGGATGGTGCGGCAGTCGGTCAGGCCGGCAGAGGCGCGCAGTGCGGCGGTGGCTTTCTTGAGGTCTACGCCGTCAATACCGGTGCCCATGCCGACACTGGCGGAGGTGCCATGGGGAAACACCCAGCCGTAGAAATCCGGCGAAATCGCGCCGTCATAGATCACGTCACAGCGCAACGGATCGTAGGTGGCGCTGGCTGCGGGGGCCTCGATGATCTCGTGATAGGCGATGACATAGGGGATCTTCTCACCGCCCGGCACTTCGGTCTTGGCCACATTCGAGCGCGCGCCATCCGCACCGATGACAAGCCGTGTGTGCAGGCGCTTTTCTTCGCCGCTGGCCTTGTCACGGTAGAGCACATGGGTGCCCTCGTTGTCCCGCTCGATCCGCAGGTAGGTGCCGGTGAGGCGGGTGGCGCCGGCGTCCGCCGCACGGACACGCAGGAATTCGTCGAAATGCTCGCGGTCCACCATGCCGACAAAGCCGTTCTCGATCGGGATATCGACCTTGCGCTGGCTGGGCGAGATCATGCGCGCAGTGTTGATCTTTGCCACGATCTGGCTGTCGGGAATCATGAAATCCGCGATCAGACGGGGCGGGATGGCGCCGCCGCAGGGCTTGATCCGCCCGTCACGGTCCAACATCGCGACCTTCTGGCCCGACCGTGCAAGGTCTTCCGCCGCGGTGGCACCGGACGGCCCTCCGCCGATAACGACAACATCAAACATCACTTGCCCTCCTTGGTCGGGGTTCATGCCAATGCCCTGAGGGCGAAGGCCGCAATCATCATTCCGGACACATAGAGCGTGACGCCTGTGCCGTTGTACCATGGCGCGCGTGCCTTGGGGTCGCGCAGCAGTACCGTCATCGCCCACAGCTGGCCAATCAGCACCAGTGCGATGGCCGCGCCGTAAATAGGTTTGTCCCAGAAAACCATCAGTGCGATCACGGCGACCTGTGGCAGAGCCATAATCCAGCAGGCCATGCGTGCCGCGCGTTCAGGCCCCAGCGTGACAGGCAGGGAGTTCACACCGGTCTGGCGGTCGCCCTCCAGCGCCTTGAAATCATTTAGCGTCATGATGCCATGCGCGCCCGTGGCATAGAGCGCGGCGATCACGATCACCGGCCATGACGGCGCGCCGACGGACAGCACTGCCGCCCCCGTGAACCACGGCAACCCTTCATAGCACAATCCAACCAGTCCCGGCCCCCACCAGCCCGAGCGTTTCAGGCGCACAGGCTCTGCCGAATACGCCCAAGCGGCGGCAACGCCGAACACGGTCGCGCCAAAGCCCCATGGCCCCAGTTGCGCGCCCACGATCAACGACAGTACCGACATCGCCAGTGCAATCCACAGGCCCCAACGGCCGGGGATGCGGCCTGAGGGGATAGGGCGCTCCGGCTGGTTGATCGCGTCCACGTGGCGGTCGCACCAGTCGTTCGCCGCCTGGCTCATCCCGCAGACGATGGGACCGGCCAGCAGCACACCCAGCACCACCAGCCCCCATTGCCCCTGCGGCGACACACCTGAGGAAATAACGCCGCACAGATAGGCCCACATCGGTGGGAACCATGTGATCGGCTTGATCAGCCACAGCACGGCGGCAGGGTCCGGCAGGTGTCGCGTGGAGAGGGCGGTGGAATCTGTCATAGTGTAAGTCTAGGCTTACACTTTCATTGTCACAAGCATAATTTTGCGGCATGGTGGCACTATGTTGAGGGTAAAGTGTAAATGTATGCTGACAGTTTAGAGTTTTCCGGCACGGATAGGGCCAACGGATGAGCCGCGTTCTGCTTTTCGGCGGCAGCGGCACGGCGGGGCAGGCGACTGTTCGGGCGTTGGAAGCAGCGGGTCATCACGTCACCTGCTTTTTGCGCCGGTCCCTTGGGGGACGGTCGGAGGTCATCGGGGATGTGACACACCCTGTTTTGGATAGCCGTGGTGCGCGGTTTGATGTGGTCGTGTCCTGTCTGGCTTCCCGCACGGGTGCTGCGCAAGACGCCTGGGCGATAGACCACCGTGCGCATTTGCGCATCCTGACACTGGCCGAGCAGGTGGGCGCGGCACATTTCATTCAGCTTTCGGCCATTTGTGTGCAAAAGCCGCTGTTGCCGTTTCAGGACGCCAAGCTGGCCTTCGAGGCGGCGCTGGTGGCATCGGGCATGACCTATTCTATCGTTCGCCCCACGGCGTTTTTCAAATCATTGTCAGGTCAGATTGACCGCGTGCGGCAGGGCAAACCGTTTCTGGTGTTCGGCGATGGCCGCCTGACTGCATGCAAGCCGATCAGTGATGACGATCTGGGCCGCTATATCGCGGACTGCATCACGGATCCTGCGCGGCATAGCAGGATTCTGCCCATTGGCGGGCCGGGACCGGCGATCACGCCTCTGGATCAGGGAGGAATGCTGTTCGAGGCCCTGGGGCAGGCACCAAGGTTTCGCCATGTTCCGGTGGCACTGCTGGATGTGATCCGCACGGGGCTGTCCGTAGCAGGGCGCGTCAGGCCAGCACTGGCCGCCAAGGCCGAGTTGGCGCGGATCGGGCGCTATTACGCAACTGAATCCATGCTGGTGCTGGACCCTGATACGGGCCGCTATGATGCGGACGCCACGCCCGAGACGGGATCAGAGACGCTCGCCGGATTTTACGCCCGTGTGATCGCCGGCGATGAACAGGTACATCGCGGCGATCATTCAGTGTTCTAGGCGACCGCGTGGGCGATGGCGCATTGCTTCCAAAGTGTATTGAGGGCCGCGACCAGATGGTCGATGTCCGCATCCGTGTGCAGAGGTGACGGGGTAAAGCGGAGCCGCTCGGTGCCCTTGGGAACGGTCGGATAGTTGATGGGCTGCACGTAGATGTCCCATTCATCCATCAGATAGTCTGCCAGCATCTTGGTTTTCACCGGATCGCCGATCATGACGGGCACGATGTGGCTGTTGTTGGGCATATGCGGAATGCCATGCTGGTCAAGGGCCGCACGCAGGCGAGCGACCTGACGCCGCTGGCCTGCGCGCTCGGACTGGCTGACCTTGAGGTGCGCAATGGATGTGCGCGCCGCCGCTGCCACCGCAGGCGGCAGGGCGGTGGTAAAGATGAACCCGCTGGAGAAAGAGCGGATGAAATCGCACAGCGCTGCCGATCCGGTGATATAGCCGCCGACACAGCCGAACGCCTTGCCCAGCGTGCCTTCGATCAGGGTGATGCGGTCAGCCAAACCAAGTTCTTCAGACACGCCGCCGCCGCGCGCGCCGTACATGCCCACTGCATGGACTTCGTCGATATAGGTCATCGCGCCGTATTTCTCGGCCATCTCCACGATCGCTTCGATGGGGGCGATATCACCGTCCATGGAATAGACGCTTTCGAAGGCGACGATCTTGGGATAGTCGGCGGGTATGGCGCGCAGCTTCATTTCCAGATCATGCACATCGTTGTGACGCCAGATCACCTTATGCGCGCGGCTGTGGCGGATGCCCTCGATCATGGAGGCGTGGTTGCCCGCATCGCTGAGGATCACGCAATTCTCCAGACGGCTGCCCAGCGTGGACAACGTCGCCCAGTTGGACACATAGCCGGAAGTGAAAATCAGTGCCGCCTCCTTGCCATGCAGATCGGCCAGCTCACGCTCCAGCAGGAGGTGATCGTGATTGGTGCCTGAAATGTTGCGTGTGCCGCCTGCGCCCGTGCCGGTGCGCTGCACCGCCTCGCACATCGCGTCGATCACGTCGGGGTGTTGGCCCATGCCCAGATAATCATTCGAGCACCAGACCGTCACATCGCGCTGCGTGCCGTCCACATGGTTTGCCGCCTTTGGAAACTTGCCCGCCTTGCGCTCAAGCTCTGCGAAATAACGGTAATTGCCGTCTTTCTTGAGAACGTCGATCTGGTCCTGAAAAAGCGCGTCAAAGTTCATGGGGGTCTCCTGTCTTTGTCTGTGTGGGAAGGGCCGGCAACATCCAGCGCCAGAGTTTCGCGTCTGGCAACGGGATTACCATCAGCCAGTGTTCAAGGGTGGCCAGCGCGGCCAGCGCCGTCAGCAGGGCAAAGCCCGCGATTTGCGGGCCGCTTTGGGCTGCGATCAGCCGTTCGGCAAAGCAGGCGGTGGCAAAGCTGAGCAGTGTGATGCCGATGCCAAACGCCAGCGTGGCATCGCCCTGCCGAAAGTAGCTTGTCAGATGTGCCAGAGGGGTGGGCACAAATTCCGTATTGATGCGCGGCACGCCAAAAAACAGGTTCAGCTTGGCGGAGATACGCGCGCCGAACAGGATCAGATAGGTCCACAGGCCAAAGGTATTTTCGGTCCCCGTCGTGGCGATGGTGACAATCAGCAAGCCCATCAGCAACAGCAGTTCATGATAGGATAGCGTGTGCCAGGCGCGCACGAAACGCGCCCAGCCTGTCAGGGTCTTGGGGCAGGGGCGTGTTTCCGGTCCGGTGATCATGCCGGTCAGAAACGCCATCTCGATCCAGCCCCAGATCAGCAGGACAGACAGGAAGGAGACATAGACGTTGCCCACCGTCAGCGTTGAAGTGGACACGACGAGTCCAGCCACGCCTAGAGCGAACAGCGGCACGGTTGCCACCACGGCGGCGCGGTGGGCCCCCAAGGGGGCCTTGTCCGCGCGCCGCACCACCAGCAGGATGATCCCTGTAAAGAACCACCAAGCAAAAATGGCGAAAACCGCTGCTATCCAGGGCGAAGCAAACATCAGTAGGACGGCACGAGGCGCGGGTTTTTCGGCGGCGTGTGCTTGTGTGCCGGAATGGTGAGTACCGCGATGAAGGCGGTTGTGGCCTTGGCCATGCCTGCGATCCGGCTGAAAAAGCCGCCGATGCCGCCCCGCGCCTTGGCCGCCGCGACCTGACGGCTGGCCGCTTCCATGCGGTCCAGGTTTGGGCGCCAGCGCGGGTGGTCGATGTCCAACGTGATCGGGAACACCTGCTTGCTGATCTCGGAGGTTTTGCGGAACACCTCCTGGCCGTACCATGTCACATCCACGCCCAGTGCCTCGTGGAAAAGGGGGCGCTGGTGGTCACGCACCCACATGGTGGAGTAGACGGCCGTCAGAAAAAACTTGATCCACAGCTTGTTGGTGCCGCTGGTCAGCTTGGGGTCGGTTTTCAGCAGCAGGGCAAAGGCCTCGCCGTGGCTGAACTCATCGTTGCACCATTCGCGGAACCACTTGAAGATCGGGTGGAAGCGAAGCTCGGGGTGCGCCTCGAGGTGCCGGTAGATCGTGATGTAGCGGGCATAGCCGATCTTTTCCGATAGGTAGGTGGCGTAATAGATGAACTTGGGCCGAAAATAGGTATATTTCTTCTGCTGGGTCAAAAAGCCGAGGTTCACCCGGATGCCCGCCTCGCGCAGCGCATCGTTGATAAAGCCCGCGTGCCGCGCCTCGTCGCGCGCCATCAGCTGGAACAGCTCGGTGATGTCTTTATTCGAGCCGCGGCGCTTCATTTCCTTATACAGAACACAGCCCGAAAATTCGGCTGTGCAACTGGAGATCAGAAAGTCGATGAATTCGGCTTTCAGCTTGGGCTCCATCCCGTCCCAATCCACATCGTCCCAGTCTTCGTTCTTCTTGAAGTGGCCCTTGTTGGGGTCTGATTTCATCTGGTTGATCAGGACGTCCCATTCTTCGCGGACGGGTGTGACGTCAATCGCGTCCATCTCGTCAAAGTCGGTTGTGTAGAAACGTGGTGTCAGCAATGTGTTTTGCATCGCGATTTCCGTGGCCTTGTCCGACGTCATGGTGTTGTCGAGCGCGTCTTGCGCGGCAATCGCTTCGTCGGCGGTGGCGGCATAGGCGGAGTGCGTGAGATCCGTTTTGCTGTGGGCATTCATGACATGACTCCTTCGGAGAACGAGAATTCGCAAAGTTCCATAAATTCGAAATCACCGGTGGCGCGGGTCCATATCCGCTCAATGGTGGAGGCGCGGGTGATGGTGGCAGTGCGCTCTTCGCAGATCACCTCGCCATAGGGCGCCATGATCTCGGCGCCGTGGACCAGCACGGCATCGCCGGGGCCGATTACGGCGCCATTGTTGAATTTCACATGCGCCGACAATTCCTCGAAGCGATGCGAGATCGTGACGGTGCAGGGTGCGGTTTCCTTGGTTCGTGTCAGAAGTCCCATAATGTTTGTCCCTTTGGCTAGGTTGGTTCAGTCGATCAGCCGGGCGAAGGCTGCGACGTTGTCTTGGCCGTATCCGATCAGTTCGATCTTCCAGCCGGTGGTATCGTCGATCACGGCCACATGGCCGTTTTCACGTTCTACAATGCGCACAGGCGCGGCCGAGGGCACGTCCTGCACGGTGCGTTCACGCATCACCGACAGCCAGACCACATCGATAAATCCGGCCTTGTTCTGCGTTGAATGGGCGATTTCTTTGCCGTCCGCGTCAATCACGGCGACACCTTCGCTGCGGTTGCCCTCCAACGTAACGGAGATTTCGCGCACGATGTCGCTGTGCGGCACGACGGATGTCACCTCGCGCCCCGTAAGCCGCGCATAGCTGACCAGTGCCACCGCTGCGATCATCAGCGCGAACATGGCCTGCACCAGCACCTTTGGGACCATCTCGCGGTCGCGGTGCTTCATTTGGTTGGCGAGAGAGATTGTCTTGCTCATTGCGTCTACTCTGCTGCGAGGGCGTCGGCGGGGCGCGCGACGCGGGTGACAACGGGTTGCGACACGCGCGTCTCGGCGGCCTCGGCAAAGATCGCGGCAACGCGGGCAGCGTCAGGAATTGCGCGGAAGGACGGTTGCGTGCGCATCATGTGCCACGGACGGACGTGCGGCCATGTCATGAGGTAGGACAGTCGCGCGTCACCGATCATCTCGAACGTGATGCTACCCATGCCCGATTTGCGCAGCTTTACGGCCGCATTGCCGATGCAGACATACGGCAGGTTCAGCGTCATGGTCAGGGCTGCACCAATGCGCATACAGGCGCGTTTATTGGTCAGCGTGTATACTGTGCTGCGCGCCTGTACTGTTGCCACGATGATCAGCAAACCTGCGGCGATCAGCCCCGCGAGCAAAAACGGCAACCCCTGTGCCATCGCAGCGGTCAGCGATACCTCGGACGTGGCGATGATCACACGGCCCGCGGCAAGCACCGCGAAGTAGCCCAGAACCCAGTTCAGGCGCCATGCGTCCTTGGCCAGACGCAGCGCATCTGGGCGCCCCTGCCACAGGATGTGTTCATCTGCGGGCAATGCTTCGGGCAGGCCGCGGACAGGTTCGAAGTTGAAATCATCGTGGTGCATTTTTCCGTCCCCTTGGTTGGATGCCGGGCCCGGCTAAGGCCCGGCACATCTGATTAAAGCTGAGGTTCAAGCCGCGCGGGATCGGCATAGAGGGTGCCGCCACCGTAATAGGCCATGATTTTCTCTTCCTCGAGCAAGCTGATCTGGTCGTTGCCCGCATGCTCTGGCACGCCATCGAAATGTGCGCCGTAGATGGAGCGGACAACGACGCGGTCTGCTTTGATCTTGCAAAAGTTGATCGGGATCAGACGGGTCTGGCCAGTGCCTTCGGGGTTCAGATCAACCGTCAGATAGCGCACCATCTGTTCCGGCACATCTACCCACATGTCGGTAATGCGGCCAATCACCTCGCCATCACCCGCCACCACTGGCTTGCCGCGCGGATCGCGGCCGCTGGCGAATTTGAAGTCGGGCAGCGCCGTCATCGGCTTGATCTTGGGCAGGCCGTGCGCGTCCAGCTCCGGCACATCACGGCGCGGCGCCCATGAGGCGGGGCCGACACCGTCCACCATCGGGTTGCCTGTGGGCACGAATGGTGATCCGGCAGCTTTGGAGGTAGGCGCCAGTGCCAGTGACGCGCGGTCGCCGCGCTGGCCCGATGGAACGGTGACATCGCCACGCCCGTGGGGCAGGTGGAACGTCTTGTCCTTGGGCACCGGAAACGGCCCCTGGTTAGGGGCAATCGTGCCGTCATCCTGCTCCAGCGGATAGCCTTCGCGCATGTTCTCGGTTTGCAGATAATAAATTAGCAAGCCGAAGAAGACCCAGAACAGCCAGATTGCGGCGCTCGCCAGGTCGAAGTTTCCGAAGAATTCAGTGCCGACCATGATGGTCTCCTTTTCAGATCAGGTGGGGAATTCGGGCAGCTCGAGCCTGCCGGTTCCCCGTTGGGTGATGCTTTGCGCCCGGACCAGCGGCCCCAAAGCGATCAGCGTGATGAAGAGCAGTGTTATTTCCAGTTGGTAGACCGCGGAGTAGCCCACCGATGGTCCGGTCAGCACGGGTCCCAGCGACCCGTTCAGGGCGGCAGCCCCGACCAGATCGCGCAGGCCTCCCCCGATGAAGATGGACAGACCAGCCGCCGTGGCCTGTGCCGCGCCCCAGACACCCAGCGCCAGACCGCGCCCGGCGGTGCCGGTGATGTCCACGGTCATCGCCGCCGTCAGGGTGGATACGGCAAACAGTCCGCTGCCCAGCCCGATCAGGACGGCACCTGCAAAGAACAGCACGGGCGACGCCATAGGTGCCGACAGCAACACACAGCTGAACGCCACGATGCCCGTAACCACGCCGCGCCCTGCCATACGGTAGGGGTCAATTCCGCCCGACAGCCAGCGCGCGGCCAGCGCCAGACCGGCCAGCGCGCCCGTCGACCACATCGCCGTCAGTAGCGTGGTGGAAGATACCGACAGGCCCAAAATCTCGCCGCCATAGGGTTCCAGCAGGACGTCCTGCATGTTGAACGCCATGGTGCCCAGAAAGATCGTGGCGATCAGGCGCTTCATATCAGTATTGGCGGTCAGGTCGGCCCAGGCCTCGGAAAAGGCGGGGCGGGGGGCGGCGCGTTCTGCACGGCTCATTGGAGACATTCTTTCCTGCTTCCACAGGGCGATGACGTTTAGCACGATGGTCACCACTGCCGTGCCCTGCACCACCTGTACCAGCAGCAGCGCCGAGTAATTGCGCAGAAGCGTGCCGATGATCACGGCAGAGATGCCCATGCCCAGCAGATACATCACATACATGAGTGAGACGACGCGCGCGCGTGTTTCTTCGGTAGAGCGGTCAGCGGCCAGTGCCAGACCAGCGGTCTGGGTCATATGCATGCCAAGGCCCGTCAACAGAAACGCCAGCGCGGCCGCGACCTGTCCGAACATGCCAGCATCAATCGCGCTGTCTCCTGCCAGCACCAGCAGCGCCATCGGCATGATCGCCAGCCCACCGAATTGCCACAGCGTGCCGAACCACAGGTAGGGCACACGCTTCCAACCGATGGCAGAGCGGTAGTTATCCGACTTGAACCCGAGGATCGCGCGAAAGGGTGCGATGAGCACAGGGATCGCGATCATTGTGGCCACCAGAACGGCGGGCAAGGACAGCTCGACGATCATTACGCGGTTGAGCGTGCCCAGCAGCATCACCGCCGCCATCCCGACCGAGATCTGGAACAGCGACAAACGCAGCAGCTGGCCCAGTGGCAAACCATCGCTGGCCGCATCTGCGAAGGGCAACATCTTGAGCGTCATCGCCGAGATCTGGCGCTTGAGGATCATGGGCGGAACTCCAGTGCCTGACTGATGTAGAAGCCGGAGGTGACACGCTGTACCGTGCGGAGGGTGCCACGGGTCTGTGCCGCGATGGCCGCCGCCGTATGCGGCACCATGACAGGTGAGCGGTCTTTGCGCGGAAAGAGTTTACCCAGACGCCACATCGCCATCAGCAGGGGCGTACGCGGGGCGACGGTAAAGACAACGCTGCCAACGCGCGGAGCCAGCCCGTCCATGATCCGGCCTATGTCGGTGGCGGAATAATAGATCAGGCTGTCCATGGCGATGATGTGGTCGAACCGCCCCAGCGCCGGATCCAGCATATCCCCGGCGGCAAACGTCAGACTTCCTGCCACATGATCGGGGCGGCGTTTCTGTGCGATGTCGATGAGGCGCGGCGAGATATCGACGCCGACCACATCCGCACCGCGCTGCGCCAGCAGAACCGCCAGCGCGCCGGTGCCACAGCCTGCATCCAGCACCCGCGCACCGCGCAGGTCCGCAGGGAGTTGATCGACGAGCACATCGCGCATCCGGTCCCGGCCTGCTCGCACCGTCGCACGGATACCGGACACGGGCGCGTCAGACGTCAGCCGCTCCCATGTGCGGGTCGCCGTGGTGTCGAAATAGGTCTCGACACGGTTGCGGGTGGCCTCGTAGGTCATCAATCAAATCCCAACAGATCAAAGATTTCGCGGTCGGGCAGGGACTTGGGCGCGAGCCCCTCGGTCCCGTTCCACAGCGTTTCGGCCAGACGAATGTATTCCTTCTGGACGGCGGCGATCTCGTCATCCAGATCCATCTCGAACAGGGTCTTTTTCTTCAGGCGCGAGCGGCGGATGGCGTCCAGATCCGGCAGGTGCGCCAGACGGTTGAACCCTACGGTTTCGCAATAGCGGTCCACCTCGTTGGTGTCCTTGCTGCGGTTGGCAACGCAGCCTGCAAGACGCACCTTGTAGTTGGCTGACTTGGCCTCGACCGCTGCGATGATGCGGTTCATCGCATAAATGCTGTCAAAGTCGTTGGCCGTGACAATCAAGGCGCGGTCGGCGTGCTGCAAGGGGGCGGCAAACCCGCCGCAGACCACATCGCCCAGCACGTCGAAAATCACCACATCGGTGTCTTCCAGCAAATGGTGCTGCTTGAGCAGCTTGACAGTTTGCCCCACCACATATCCGCCACAGCCGGTGCCCGCAGGCGGCCCACCTGCCTCGACGCATTTCACGCCGTTATAGCCCTCGAACACGAAATCCTCGGCGCGCAATTCTTCGGCGTGGAAGTTCACTTCTTTGAGGATGTCGATCACGGTGGGGACCAGTCGGCCCGTCAGCGTGAATGTGCTGTCATGCTTGGGATCACAGCCAATCTGCAACACACGCTTGCCCAGCTTGGAGAACGCGGCGGACAGGTTGGACGAGGTCGTCGATTTCCCGATCCCGCCCTTGCCATAGACTGCAAAAACCTTTGCGCCTTCGATCTTTGCGCTATCGTCCTGATGGACCTGCACAGACCCTTCTCCGTCGCCGCCAAAATGCGGGATGTTTCTGTCAAGTGGGCTCATTTCGGTCCCTTTCCATGGGTTTGGGTCATTCGGCTGCAATGCCCTCTAGTCTGTCTTCAATGGCATCCGCTGCGGTATGCAGGGCGGCCAGTGTCGCGTCGTCCGGTGTCCAGTAGGCGCGCTCGGATGCCTCTATCAGGCGGTTCGCCATGCGCATGGAGGCCTGCGGGTTGAGATCCGACAGCCGCTTGCGCATCACCTCGTCCAAAACAAAGGTCTGGCTGAGTTCGGCGTAAACCCACGGCTCGACCTTGCCGGTGGTCGCGGACCAGCCGACGGTGTTGGTGATGTGCGCCTCGATGGCGCGCACCCCCTCGTGACCGTGGTTCAGCAGCGGCTCGTAGAATTTGGGGTTGAGGCTTCGCGATCTCGTCTCGAGGGCGACCTGTTCCTGCAACGTGCGCACCTTGGTGCCGCCGCGCGTCTGGTCACCGATATAGACAGGCGTGTCGGCTCCTTTGCGGGCGCGTTTCACCGCCGCTGCGATACCGCCCAGCGTGTCGAAATAATGGTCCACCGTGGTCACGCCCAGTTCGACCGACTCGATGTTCTGATAGGCGAGCTCGACGGTTTGCAGCGTGTTGTTCAGCAGTGCGGTTTGCTGGCTTGCCTCGCCGTCTGTTCCGTAGGCAAAGCTCTTGCGCGACTGGTACGCGTCGGCCAGATCGCCTTCGTCCCCGAAGGCCGAGCTATCGACCAGCTGGTTCACGTTGGAGCCATAGGCGCCCTCGGCATTGGAAAACACCCGCAAGGCGGCGGTCCGCATGTCACAGCCCTGTGCCTGCGCAAAGGCCAGCGCATGGGCGCGGATCGGGTTCATCTCCAGCGGCTCGTCGGCCAGCGCGCATTGCAGGGCAGCATCGGCGAGCAGCTTGGTTTGCAGCGGCAGCAGATCGCGGAAGATGCCCGAAAGCGTCATCACCACATCCACCCGCGCGCGGCCCAGCGTGGCCAGCGGCACCAGACTGGCACCACACAGACGCCCATGGCTGTCAAAACGCGCAGTCGCCCCCATCAACGCCAGCGCCTGCCCGATAGGCCCACCGTTGGATTTGATATTGTCCGATCCCCACAGCACCAGTGCGACACTGCGCGGCAGCGTGGGGTGGGTCCTCAGCAACTCGTCCGCCTGCCGTGCGCCATCTTCCATGGCAAAGGCGGTGGGCATGCGGAATGGATCAAAGGCGTGAATGTTGCGGCCTGTCGGCAGGATTTCGGGCGCGCGGATCACATCGCCACCGGGCACGGGTGCGATAAACTGTCCGTTCAACGCGCGCATCAGCGCTGACAGCTCGACGTTGCGCGACAGATGCGTGCGCGCCGTCTCACGCGCGGCGGCGGTATCGAAACTCATCAGCCCAAGCATCTCCTCGACCGCCTTGGGCGACATGGGCCGCCCGACGATGTGCAAGCCATCGGGGATCAACGCGGCCTCGGTTTCCAGCAGCTTGAGCCAGAGCGTATCGGGGTTGGAGCCATCCAGATGTACCGTCTCGGCCTGTGCGCGGATCAGATCCGCGAGTGTGGCGTCTTCAGCGGCATCCACCGCACGCCCGCGCCATTTGGTCAGACTGTCCTTGAGGTCCGCCAGCCCGCGATAGAGGCCGGAAGCCTGCAAAGGCGGAGTCAAATGTGTGATCGTTACCGCATTGGCGCGGCGCTTGGCCAGCGTCGCCTCGGACGGGTTATTTGCAGCATAGAGATAGACATTGGGCAGGTTGCCCATCAGCCGCTCGGGCCAGTCGCGCCCGCCAAGGCCGTTTTGTTTGCCGGGCATGAACTCCAGCGCGCCGTGCATCCCGAAATGCAGCACAACATCGGCGCACAGATCGGTCTTGAGATAGCGGTAAAAGGCGCTGAAGGCGTGGGTAGGGGCAAAGCCGCGCTCGAACAGCAGGCGCATCGGGTCGCCCTCATAGCCGAAGGTGGGCTGTACGCCTACAAAGACGCGGCCGAACTGCGCACCGAGCACGAAAACTTCGCGGCCGTTGGATTGCACGCGACCGGGGGCGGGGCCCCATGTGGCTTCGATCTCGTCCAGCCAGGGGGTTTGCCCAACGATGGTGTCCGCGCTGATCCGCGCGGCAACATTTGCGTCCTGCCCGAAGGTCTGTGCGTTGCCCTGCAACACCGCAGCGCGAAGCGCATCCACAGTGGCGGGCGGTGTGATGTCATAGCCGTCTGCAGCCATCCGGTGCAGTGTGTTGTGCAGGCTTTCGAACACCGACAGATAGGCGGCGGTGCCCACGGCGCCCGCGTTCGGCGGGAAGCCGAAGAGAACAATCGCCACGGTCTTGTCCGCATTGCGCTTGCGGCGCAGGAGGGCCAGCCGCTGGGCTTTCTCCACCAGCGCGTCGATCCGCTCGATGCATGGCGCCATGCCTTTGGTTGTCCCTTGGGCGCTGCATTTGTGCGCGCAGCCATCACAGCCGCCTGCAGCATGCCGCCCCGCAAAAACGGTGGGGTTGGTCGCGCCGTCGATCTCGGGCAGCGCCACAAGCATCGTCGCCTCGATCGGGCTTAGTCCCTGATGGCCGTTTGCCCATTGCGACAGGGTCTGGAACTCCAGCGGTTGGGCGGCAACGTATGGCACATCCAGGGCCTGCAATGCCGTCACCGCGCCGGTGCTGTCGTTATACGCAGGGCCTCCAACCAGTGAAAATCCGGTCAGCGAGACCAACGTGTCGATCCGACCCTTGTGATAGGCCTCCATCGCGGGACGCCCGTCCAGCCCGCCGGCAAAGGCGGGGATGACCCGCATGCCTTGCGCCTCGAAACTGCGGATCACATGGTCATAATGCGCGGTGTCACCGGCAAGGATATAGCTGCGCAACATCAGCAGCCCGATGGTGGGGCCTTTGCCAGCGTAAGGCAGATCGGCAAGCGTGGTGGTGATACCGTGATCCGGCAGGTCAGGGTGATAGAGGCCCACTTCGGGGTATTCCACCGGCGCATCGGCCTTGATCAGACGCCAGGCAGGCACGCGGGTGTATCGCGATACCAGAAAGCGGATCATGTTTTCAATATTGTCGTCAGAGCCGCCCAGCCAGTATTGCATCGACAGGAACCAAGCGCGCAGATCCTGGCTTTTGCCGGGGATCAGCTTGAGGATCTTGGGGATGCGGCGCAGCATCTTCATCTGGCCCGCGCCTGATTTGCCGGATGTCTTGGATGGCTTAAGCTTTTTGAGCAGCCCCATAGCACCTGATGCGGGACGCGACATATCCAGATCACCCATGCGGGTAAGCTGGGTGATTTCGGTATCCGAGACCACACCGATCATTGCATCACAATGGTCCCGGCGCGCCTTGAGCGCAGGCAGGATCGCGCGCAGGTGGTCCTCAAGGAACAGCACGCAGGTTACAACGATGTCGGCGCGTGCGATGTCATCCAGTGCGGCCTGCAAGGACACGGGATCCTTCTCCCATTCCGCTGCGGCGTGGATTGTCACATTGAGGCCCGGAAAATCCGTCGCAAGACGCGGTGCCACACGTGCGGCGGGACCAGCAGCATGACGGTCTAGCGTCACGATGACGAAATTATACGCCGGATATGACATTTCATCGCGCATAATGAGCCTTTGCATCATAAAGTGTGTCGACTGAAATCTCGTCCAACCCCTTCTGGGCGGCATAGGTCTCCGTGTTGCGCCGGGCTTTGCCCCGCACGAAGAAGGGAATCTTCTTCAATTCCTGCTCCGCTCCCGGAAGCCAGATCACCTCGCCTCCGGTCGGGGTGGGCGCGTCGCCCTGCTTCACTTTGCCTTCTAAACTCACGGGCGCTTGCGCCCCGACAACAGGGGCAGCAGGCGCATGGCCACCGTGATGGCTGGCCCCTGCGGCATCGTTGAACTCGAAATCCTCGCGGAACATATGCAGCAGGTGCTCTTCCAGCCCCATGACCAGGGGATGGATCCATGTGTCAAAGATCACATTGGCACCCTCGAACCCCATTTGGGGCGAATAGCGGGCCGGGAAATCCTGCACATGCACGGGTGCGGAGATCACCGCGCAGGGAATGCCCAGACGCTTGCCGATGTGCCGCTCCATCTGGGTGCCGAGGATCATCTCGGGTTGCAGCTCTTCGATCGCGCGCTCGACCTCCAGATAGTCGTCGGTGATCAGGGCTTCGACACCATAATCACGCGCCAGTGCGCGCACGTCGCGGGCAAATTCGCGGTTGTAGCAGCCCATGCCGGCTACCTCGAACCCCATCTCGTCGCGCGCGATGCGGACGGCGGTTTTGACGTGGGTGCCGTCACCGAAGATGAAAACGCGCTTGCCGGTGAGGTAGGTGCTGTCCACCGACCGGCTCCACCAGCTTTGACGCAGGCGCGCGCCTTCGACCGGGGTGGTGCTGCCCGAGAGCGTGCGCACTTCGGCGATGAAGTCATGGGTGGCACCCGCGCCGATAGGAACCACGCGGGTGTAGGGCTGGCCGAACGCTTTCTCGCAGTACCGCGCGGCTTGCTCTCCGGTTTCGGGATAGAGCAGCACGTTGAAATGCGCCTGCCCCATGCGCGTGATGTCGGTGGGGGTCGCGCCCATGGGGGCGGTTACGTTGACCTCGATCCCCAGCTCGTAGAGCAGATTGGTGATCTCGGCCACGTCGTCGCGGTGACGGAACCCCAGCGCGGTTGGCCCGATGATGTTGCAGCTGACGCGGGTGGTGCGTGGCATCGGTTTGGCGAGATGGCGCACGATCTGGAAGAAAGTCTCGTCCGCGCCGAAGTTTTCCTTGCGCTGGTAGCTGGGCAGCTCCAGTGGAATAACCGGGATCGGCAGGCCCATCGTCTCGGCCAGACCGCCGGGGTCATCCTGGATCAGCTCGGCGGTGCAGGAGGCACCTACGATGATGGCTTCGGGCTTGAAGCGGTCATAGGCATCCTGACAGGCGCGCTTGAACAGGCCAGCGGTGTCTGAACCCAGATCACGGGCTTGGAACGTGGTATAGCTGACCGGTGGGCGATGGTCGCGACGCTCGATCATGGTGAAGAGCAGATCAGCGTAGGTGTCACCCTGTGGGGCGTGAAGGACGTAGTGCAGGCCTTTCATGCCGGTTGCGACGCGCATGGCACCCACGTGCGGGGGGCCTTCGTATGTCCAGACGGTGAGTTTCATTCTGCGGCCTCCAGAATGGTTTTGCGGCGGAGGGGGCGAGCAAAGAGAGCGGCCAGATCGCCGGCTTGCTCGTAGAAATGAACCGGAGTGAAGACCAGTTCGATCGCCCATTTCGTGGACAGGCCTTCAGCCTCCAGAGGGTTGGCTAGGCCGAGGCCGCAGACAGTCAAGTCCGGACGGGAAGCACGGCAGCGGTCGAGTTGCAGATCGACGTCCTGCCCCTCGGAGATTTGAGGCCCATGCGCCAGCAGGTCCAGATCGGGGCCGTGCAGGGTGTCATGGATGTAGGGAGAGCTTACTTCGAGCGCGTTCATGCCGCATTCACGGGTAAGAAAACGGGCCAGCGGGATTTCAAGCTGGCTGTCGGGGAAGAAGAACACCGATTTGCCGGTGAGCGTCTGCGCCGCCTGTGCCACAGCTTGCCGCGCGCGGCGGCGGGGGGCTTCGGTTACCGCGTCAAAGGTGGCTTTATCCACGCCAAATTCTGTTGCAATGGCGGCAAGCCATGCGGTCGTCCCTTCCTCGCCCAGCGGGAAGGGCGCGGGGATGAAGCGCGCGCCGCGCCGCACGAGAGCGGCGTGGGTATCCCCCAGGAACGGCTGGGTCAGGGCGAACACCGTGTTCGGGCCGACCTCGACATCCGCGTCGATGGTCCGCGCGGGCAGCACCTGTACAGGGCCTATGCCCAGGCCGTCCAGCAGCGCCAGCATCTGGTCTTCGACCACGTCGGGAAGCGCCCCTGCGACGACCAGATTGCGCGCCTGTGTTTGCGGCAGGACGGGCACCATAGCGGCAAGGCAGGCATCCTCGCCCTGGGTGAATGTCGTCTCGATTCCAGAACCGGAATATTCCAGCACCCGCACGCGGGGCGCATAGGTTTGCGTCAAGCGCTCGGCCGCGCGGCTGAGGTCCAGCTTGATCACTTCGGATGGGCAGGAGCCGACCAGAAAGAGCTGCCGGATGTCGGGACGGCGTGCGAGCAGGGTCGCCACTTCGCGGTCTAGTTCTGCGTGCGCATCGTTGAGGCCCGCGAGATCGGATTCTTCCAGAATGGCGGTTCCAAAGCGAGGTTCGGCGAAGATCATGACGCCGGCAGCGCTTTGCAGCAGATGTGCGCAGGTGCGAGAGCCTACGACCAGAAAGAAGGCGTCCTGCATTTTGCGGTGCAGCCAGATGATACCAGTGAGTCCGCAAAATACTTCGCGCTGGCCGCGTTGCTTCAGGACAGGTGCCGCGCGGCAGCCGAGTGCGGGGGGCGGCGGGGTCTGCGCGGTCATGCCATCACCTGCGATTGCAGGCGCGCCATGCGCAGCTTCCACAGGAACTGGCCCGCGTTGATGACGTAGGCGGCATAGGCTGCGAGAATGATTAGGACCAGCGTGTTGGGCGCAATCGCCCCTGTCACTAGTCCGTAAAGGTAGAGTGTGTGGAGTGCGATCACAACGAAGCTGAACACATCTTCCCAGAAGAAGGCGGGCGCAAAAAGCCACTGGCCGAAGACGACCTTTTCCCAGACGGCGCCAGTAATCATGATGAGATAGAGCAGCGCGGTTTTGGCGATGATGGACGCGGTTGCAATTCCGTAACCTTCGCCGCTGAGCAGATAGCGCAGCACAAGACCCAGGGAGACGGCAAAGACCGCGAATTGTAGCGGCGCCAGAATGCCCTGCACGAGCGTCCAGGCAGAAGCATCGCGACGGGCGCGTTGTGCTTCGGTGTAAAGCGGTGGCCTGCTTGTCATGATGCCCTCCCTCCCGATGGATTCCTTATCAATAATCTGGCAGCAGCCCGTCAGTGTGTCAACTTTGATTTACACATTCTGGAAAGAAATTCTGGTCTACTAGCGGTTAACAAGTGCCCTTATCTGCTCATATATCTGTAAAACTTCGCAGTGTGTCATTATTAATTGACATATTTTTCTACTTGCGTGACCATAGCAGAATAGCGCGGCGAGAGGCTCTTGCGGTCTGGCGCGATAGGGGGGTCATGTCTCAGCACCAGCAAGCATTCCGGCCGGATATCTCGAGTGACGTGAGCCGAATCGCGCTGCGCGCGCTGGCCGTGCTGGTGGCGGAGCGCTGTCCTGCGCCACCGCGCACTGCGCAGACCTCAGCGGATCAGCTGTGCGGCATGCTCTATAGCGCGGTGCTCTCGCCAAATCCTGCGCAGATGCCACAAACACTCCGTGATATCCGTGCGTTGGGTGTGAGCACCCATGAGATCAAGACTGTTCTGGTGCCCGCTATTGCACGCCTGCTGGGGGACAACTGGTTGGAGGACAAGGCGAGTTTCGGGGATGTGACGGTGGGCTGCGCGCGGTTGCAGTCCGTCGTGCGGCACTTGGAGACTGCTTGCGAGGCCGTGCATTTTCACCCTGCAAACCGGCAAGCGCCGCGCAATTGTCTGGTCGTAGTGCCACGAGGCGAGCAGCACACATTGGGCGCGATCGTTGTCGTGGATCAGCTTCGAACGGCCGGCGCGCAGGCAACGCTGGCCCTGGATATGGATGCTGCAGCAGTCGCCCGGATGGTGCGTGCGCAACATTTTCATGCGGTAATGATCTCGGCCAGCGCGGGAGAGGACGTCGAAAAATTACGCGGTTTGGTGAAAATATCGCAGCAAAACGGGTCCAAACCGAAGGTTTTTGTCGGTGGCAGCATTGTACAGGAGCGCTCTGATCTTGCGGTAGTGACAGGAAGCGACTACGTGTCCTGCGATATACGAGAAGCGCTCGACCTATGCAGGCCGGACCAGCGCAGGGTTTAAGGCATATTGGCTGGACCCGCGGGTTCAGTGCTACCCCAAGCAAAGCAGAGGGCTTTGATCAATGATGTTAGGCGGCGAAATGACTTGGGCCGACGATCTGATACCGATGATGGGGCCAGAGGCCGTTACCGACATAATCGCCCGCGTCTCGGACGTGGCGCTGGTGGTTTCGGCGTCAGGTGAGGTTCTGCGCGTGCTGTCGAACCCCGAATTCTCTGCCTTCAGGTATATGACCGGCTGGGCGGGCAAGCCTTTGCACGACACGTTGACAATCGAATCCATCGGAAAGTTTGACGCGCAGCTCATCCATTTTCGCGCGGGGAAGGGCAGCACTCTATCCGTCGAGCTGAACCATAGCGCCACAGAAGAGCATGCGGAAATGCCGATGCGATACAGCTTTCACCGGCTGGGTACGCAGGGTGATGTATTGATGCTCGGACATGATTTGCGTTCAGTCTCCGATATGCAGCAGCAACTTGTTGCCGCGCAGATCGCTCTCGAGAACGACTATGAGATCCAGCGCGAACACGACATCCGTTTCCGTGTGCTGTTGGAATCGTCTGATACGCCGACGGTTCTGGCGTCTATGAAAACCGGAGCCGTTGTGGCGTGCAACACCGCCGCTGAAAAACTGTTCGGCAAGCCGCGCGAAGCCTTGGTGGACAACAGTTTCGCGCGTGAATTCGACGAGGCGGGGCACAGCGACCTGTTGGAGCGGCTCGTTTCGGCGGCCTCGGATCAGGGGGCAATGCCGGTTTCAGCAAAGGCGCTGAACGGGGGGCGACGTCTGTCCCTGACACCCGTGCTGTTCCGCGGTGCGAATGCGCAAATGCTGCTGTGCAAGATTCGCACCGCAGGAAGAACTGACGGCAATTCTGATCCGCTGCACGCGCGTGTTTCCGAGCTCTATCGCAACGGCGTGGATGCCATCGTTTTTGTTGATGGTGCGGGCACGATCCTGAGCGCGAATGACGCGTTTCCCCGGCTTGCGGATCTGAACCATGACACAATGGTCCAAGGCCGCTCGATCGCGGATTACTTCTTGCGCGGATCGGTTGATCTGAACGTGATGCTGGAAAACGCGCGGCGGACGGGCAGCATGCGGCTCTATGCAACCAAATTGATCAGCCAGCATGGCACTGAGCGCGCAGTCGAGATTTCAACCACGCAGTTGACCGCAGGCGGTCATGCAATCTTCGGGTTGGTGATCCGCGATACGCGGCGTCTGGAAGCAGGTCGCGGCCCGACAAAGGCGATCACAGATGTGGACATGCAATCGGTCATCGAGCTGATTGGTGGACAGTCTTTGAAGGATATCGTTGCTAAAACCACCGATGTGGTGGAGAAGATGTGCATCGAGACGGCGGTTGAGATGACATCGAACAATCGTGTTGCGGCTGCAGAAATGCTTGGGCTGTCGCGTCAGTCGCTCTATGTGAAACTGCGCAAATACGGGCTGGTCAGCAAGAACTGACCTGTCGCGGGCGACCCATCTTGAGCTCCCAGAGACGTTCCATCTGGTCTTTGGCTTCCTCGACCGTTTCGGCGATACCGTCAACACCGAACAGCTCCAGCATCGGTCTGGCCTTTTCCACATCCTGTCCGCAGATAAGGATCAACGCCTGCGGGCAGCAGATGTGCAGCGCGACGATCAGTTTTGACAGCGGCTCCATCGAATGTTCGCCGCCGATTGACAGGCCCACAATCGCCGTAGGCTGCTCTTCGATCTCTGCGACCAGTGCATCATGATCCAGCCCGACCTTGAGTGATATTTCCCAGCCTTCCTTGCGGAAAAGATCGGCGGCCATGCGCACACCCATTGTGTGATCCTCGCCGGGCACCGAAGCGAATACCGCGCTTTTGTTGTCGAGCATGTAGGCGGGCTCGAACAGGTGGCGCATGCCGCGCATGATCGCAAACATCCGGCCGGTTCCGAGGGTCACTTCGGCGAACCCGATTTCGTTCTGCTCCCACTGTTCGCCCAGCATCCGCGCTGCGCCAGCGAGGTACTTCAGATGTATGACTTCAACGGCTGTACCGTCCGTGCGCAGGTTGAGCACCATCCGAGCGGCGGCAGCATCATCGGGCGACAGCAGCGCTGTGCAGAGTGTCCGCAGTTCGGCCTGTGATGGGGCTGTCTCCACGGATGCCACCAGCGCATCACGGGCGGCCACCCTGCGGATGACCTCGCGGGCCAGGTTGATCACAACGTCTTCGGGAAGTTTCATACTCAGCCGGTTGATCTTGGCGCTGGTCTGCTCGTAGTTGCGAAACTCCAGCGACATATGCTGCACCCTGTCTGTTGAAGAGGTGTTTTCACCTGACATCTGAATGTCTCCAAGTTTGCCGACCGGCCGAATTGCCAAAGAAGTTACGCGGAAGGGATCACTGCGATCTCGTAAAGCGGCGCGCTTGAAGTACGGGCCGCAACGGTCGCTGTAGACAATGCCCATCGGATCCTCCCAATCCTCAGGCATAGGCGATCAGGATCCACTCGGCGGAACGGACGTGACCGGCAGCTGCTTTACCCATCAAGGCGAAAGCCACTCCTAAGCGTAGAACGTGCAGAGCACGCCTCAAAGATCGGATTTATCCCCGCGTATTTATACTTGCGTAACCTTACGCAAATCAGCCGAGCATGCGGATCAGATCAGCGATTCCGCGCGCCTGCATCTTCTCGCGGATGCGTGCACGGTGGCCTTCGACAGTGCGCTGGCTCACGCCCAATTCGTTTGCGATTTCCTTGTTCAGCTTGCCCTGCAGTAGATGATTCATGACTACTTTTTCGCGATCAGTCAGTTTGGCCAGCCGGTCTGCGACGATCTTCTTGGACACCAGCGCGGGCTGTCGGTTGAACAACATCCCTGCTGCCAGCTTGATCGCGGCCAGAATTTCCTCCACGCGTGCCGGCTTTTCGATGAAATCAATCGCGCCGGCGCGCATGGATTTCACCGCAATCGGCACATCGCCATGGGCGGTAAGAATGATCGTGGGCAGGCTGATGCCGATTTGTGTCAGATGCGCTTGTAGCTGCGCGCCGCTCATCCCTGGCAGCCGCACGTCCAGCAACAGGCAGGCCTTCAGGGCCGGGTCATACACCCTGAGAAAGTTTTCTGCCGATGCACACGGGGTGGTCGCATATCCATGGGCGTTCAGCAGCGCGCAGAGCGACTTGAGCACCGCAGGGTCATCATCGATTACATAGACCCAGATTTTTTCATTCGGACCGCCCATTTTTACCCTCCCGAGCCGGAATCGTGAATCCTATTACTGCCCCGTCATTCGAGGGTTCAACCCAGATCCTGCCGCCATGCGCTTCCACGATCGAGCGGCAAAGCGACAGCCCGATCCCCATGCCCTTGGTGGTCGAGGCGTGGAAGGGCTCAAAAATATGTTTCTGAGCAGCGCGGGAGATTCCGGGGCCGGTATCGCGTATGAAGATCTGAACGTCCTTGCCGTCCCTGCCTACGGTCACGGTAAGTTCCTGAACAGGGGACTTTTCCATCGCGCAGAGGCTGTTCCGAACAAGGTTCAATACCACCTGACCAATTTGAACCGGATCGGCCAATACTTGTGGCAGATCGGGTTCCGGCACCACATCCACTTTCAGACCCGGTAGCGAGGACGATGCGATGGCAAGGTCCATCCCCTGTCGCAGCGCAGGGAGCACGTCGATATAGTCTGTGTTCAAGTCGCCTCGTGTGATGAAGTCCCTGATCCGGCGCACCAGATCACCCGCCCGCGCGGTTTCTGCCAGCGCATCTCCGATAAGGGTTTCCGCCTCCAGTGGCATTCGAACACCGGCATTGCGAATTTCCTGCCGACAGGCGTTCACATAGTTCGCCACCGCTGACAGTGGCTGGTTCAACTCATGAGCAATCGCCGCCGCAAGCTCGCCCAACGAGCTGGCGCGCGCGGCGTCAAGCAGGGCGTGGCGCAGGCGCATCTCCTCGGCCTCTGCGGCCTTTTGCGCGCTGAGAGCCGCTTTCTCCCGCTCAAGACTATTGAGTGCGAAAAATGCCCGTCGCAATATGCGCAGCGCGTCGTTGTCGGTGGTGTCAAAGGGCTTGCTCTGGCCTTCGCGCTCCTCTTTCCACAGGGCAAAGGAGCCGCGCGGTGAAAGACGTGTTGTTCCGTCAGCGCCGGTGGTGACTGCCTTTTCCGGCTTGCCGCCCCAGCGGATCGTCTGGCTGAAATTGCTGCGCAGAAACACCAGATAGTCGCTGCCATCTTCCGACAGCTCCAGCAGGGCCGCCCCTGCGGCATTCTGGATCTGGCGAGCATCCATCGTTGTGAAACGCGACAGTTCTTGCGTGGTCGCGACACCATCCGACGCGGCCGCGCGGAGCGCTGTGTAGTCCGGCAGCGTCTCAGGGCACGCCCCCATCCGCATTTCGGACCCTGCCAAGACGAGTACCAGAGCCTGTGCATCCATCATCTGCATAAGGCCACGGGCCTGATCAGTGATCAAATCCGCCAGCGTCCGTCCTGACCGGACTTGTTGCTCGATGTGGTGCGCGGCCTTCTCGGCAGTGATGCTTTTGCCAAGTTGGTGGGTGTTTTCCATGCTTTGCAACAGGGCCGATGTGGTGCTGCCCACAAGTTCGGCAAAGCGCAACCGGCTTGAGGAAACGTGCCGCGGGCCGCTGTAATGGTGGCAAGCGATCAGCCCCCAAAGCGCGTTGTTGGACACCAGCGAGATCGACATACTGGCCCGCACCCCCATGTTGCGCAGATATTCGATATGAACAGGGGCAACAGCGCGCAATTTGGAAAATGTCAGATCCAGTGGCGCAACCGGTGCGTCACCGGCCGGAGACATGATGCCGGCGGGGATGGCCTCGATGTCAGGGATTGTGCGGATCAGGTTCAGTACAAAGTGCCGTCGCGCGGGTTCGGGGATGTCCGACGCGGGGTAATGCTGCCCCAGAAAACTGTCAGACCGGTCCGTGCTTTCGGCAATCACTTCGCCATGTTTGTCGTCGGCGAATTTGTAGATCATCACACGATCAAATCCGGCGACCTCACGGATTGACCTGGCTGTCGCCTGCGCAAGCTCCAGCATTGTCGCGGGCCGGATCAGGTTGGTGATGGTGCCCTGACGCAGCAATTCGTCTTCCCAAACGGGCGCAGGTTTTTCGGCGGCAGTCAAAAACTCTATGATGATATGGTCGCCTGCGCTGTGTGGCAGGCATTCGGCCTCGATCAGACTGTCGTCTGGTCCTGCAAAGCTTATGAACCAAGGCTTGAGCATTTCGGGGGTACCGGGATCGCGCCGCAGGTCGGGCATCCGGGCTGCGTTATCCGGGCCGATCACGTCCTCCAGTTTCTTGCCCAACAAAGCCTCGGCGCCATAGCCAGTGAATGCTTCGGAATTCATGCTGGCATACCGGATGATGCTGCTTACCGTCTCGACCGCGATCAGCGCGCCGTGGGGTTGTACGGCACCGATAAACTGGATCTGCTCGGTGTCGCATGCGTTTAGATCGACGGGTGGGTGGCTCACGAGGTACGTCCAGGCACGCGGTCCAGTGGGGCGAGCCAGTCGGCCAGCGCGGCGAATGTCAGCTCTGCACCAAGCGTGATATCGCTCGCCCGGACGCCTTGTGCTGCCAGATGTTCCAGATAATTGTTCGCCATTGCCCACCGGTGCTTGTTTTGCGCGCGACCCCATGCCCAGAAGCGACGGCCCTCTGATCCGTTAGCGCCCAGTAGCCTCTGCGCGGCACGGTCAATCTGCGCGGCACCCAGCGTTGCCCCCTCAATCACGTACAGAACTCCTCCAAGTGTTGCCGGTGTGACAATCTCTGACACCCGATTGCACTGCGGGCTTTCTGACGGATTTAGTGCGCCCGCGGTCAGGTCAACCATATCGCTGGCCAAATATAGCGCGCGGGGAACGTATTCATAATGCTGAACATTTGGCAGGCCAGTCGCGATTGCATGGGCAATGGCTGTGTCCAACGGGGCATAGAACCCCCAGAACCGTGCCATCAACCGGGTATAGTCGGCGCGGCTGATTGAACCTGCGAAAAGATCCGCAAACAGCGCGTGGGTGTGCAATCTCGCGTGCGTGGCGCTTGTCGCATGGCGCAAGATGTCCAGAAGGGTGACCGTTTGGCTGGCAACAGGCTCGGTCAACGCGCGTCCTCCGGTGGCTGTGGTGAATGGCTGTGTCCGAGCGTAGCATGGTTTGTGCGCCACAACCAAGACCATGTCCGGTTGTGACGCGCAGTCATTATGCGGCAACTGCGCCGTAGGTTTGTTCGGGGTCAAATGGTTCCCACTTCAACCCACCGGTATAGCGCTGCGCCATCTGTCCGTTCGCATCCAGCAAGAACAGGTGTAGCCAGCCGTTATCAAACAATGCCCGCACACCGTCGTGCCGTGCGAGAATATCGCTGACTGCGGTAGCGGGTGCCTCGACGCAGACAGACAGGCGTAGCGGATCATGAGCATACCCCGAGCCGTCATGCACAGACTGCCAGGGCAGGCCGCCCCGCAGATTGCCGCCATTGCCCTCCACCACACCGATCCCGCCGGTCACATTGTGCAGCAGCTTGTTGCCGGCGCCGAACGTGTCCGGTGCTACGACCGACCCGTAGTATTGCAGGCTGATCCAGCTGGCCACGACGACAGGCGCCGTCAGGATCAGTTCCAGCACGCCAAAGCCGTCATCCTTGTGCCAGTCATAGTCATGCAGAAACGCCCGACCGGCCAGCGGTTTGCCACGGGTCCGCGCGCGCGGCGCGGCGATGAAGGCATTGCAGCCGGCCAGCGCCCATTCGGGCCGTGTTTCCGCCCAGTCGGTGCTGCGGCGCGCAATGGCGTCGGCATCATCGGCACGGGGCAGACGCACGGCACGTTCCGTCCGCGCGATCTTGCCCGCAGCTGCGAGCCAGTCTGTGATTTTTGGCGACAGATCCGCATCAAAATGCGTGACCGCATCAGTGGTCGTGTCATGCAGCGCACCAACGAATACAGTGTCTTCGGGAATGACGATACCTTTCTCCGCCAGCCCTTCGCGCAGGGCCGCATCGTTGAGCATGTCCGCAAGCAAACGCGCATTCACGTCGCCTTTGTAGCCGCCACAGGCGCCGCAGTGAAGCGCGCTTGCATGCGGATTGTTCACCACATTCGCGCCATGTCCGACCATCAACACAACCGGCGCGAAATTATCGACCAGCGACATCGCTGTCAGGATTTTTGCCGCTGCCGCGATCCGATCTGGCAATGTGAAATCGTCACTGAGCGTCGGCTTTGGCTCGGGCTTAGACGCCTTGTGCGGCTGGCCCATGCCATCGCGCAGCAGTTTGCCTGCGTAAAGCGGACCTGTTGCCTCGACAAATGCGAAAGAGGACACCGCCGCCAGTTTGAACCTGCCCCACGCACGGGTCGCCCGCGCCACAAAGCGTGCGTCCTGATCGGCGTCTGTCGCATGCGGTGCAGTCGCTGTGCTGTTCAGACCGGGGGTGAGCAGGACCGGCAGGCGCGCTTCTTCTACGTCTGATGCGAAACCGCGGTGCGCAGGTGTCAGCCCGAAGAATCCTGCAAACCCAAGAGTCTGGATTGCGGGATCGAGACTTTCCAGCGCGCGGCGGAAGACCTCCGACCGGACATCAATGCAGAACGCCGCCTGAAGCGCGGGACGTGTATCCGCACGCGGCGCGGTCGGGCCTGCCAAAACATCCGCAAGAGCGCGCTGCGCCGCCCGTTCGGCTGCGTTTTGCAAGATGGTGCCAGCAACCTGTTCCGGTGTCGGGGCAGGGGGCGTGGCATGGTTTTCGCGGATTCGCGCCCACCGCTCGGCGATCTTGTCGCCGTATTGGGATAGAAGCGCGTGCTCCCAGACCAGTCGGATCGTCAGCAGATCGGTGGTGGTGGTATCCGCCTGAGACTTCAGCTCGGCCTGCCACAGTTTCTGCCGCGCCAGTTGCGCCCAACCGCCCATGCCCAGCAGAAGTTGGTGAAAATAAGTTTGAGCAACCGCAGGCGTGACCTCCAGCCCGTCGCAAGCCAGCGCAAGAGTGGTGCGCGCGCGTGCGGGCAGTGCCGCCACGCGGCCGGCAAAGCCTGCAAGGCCGGTGATCTCAGGTGTCAGATCGCGGCTGGCAAAGGTCTGCCAGCTCTCGAATGCATCGCGTCCGGCTGTCACCTGCCACAGCGCCTGTCCCGTGTCAAAATAGCTCGCGGCCCACGCGCCTGTCCGGTCTTCGATAAGGCCGGGCCAATCAATGCCCGACACCTCTTGCGCCAGATCCGCAACGGTGGGCAGGCGATTGGGCGCAGCATCAGTTTCGGCTGTAGCGGCCCTGAGCGCATCGACAGAAGCAGGTGCACCGGAAGGGGCAACAGCGAGTGCTGCCGCCAGATCCGCGTCGATGATTGTGCCGTCCGCGATACGCGCCTGATACCATGCGCGGGGCATCGTCACGCTCAGTCCTGCGACCCGGTCCAGTAATCCTGCGACCTGTGGCAAGGTTTGGTCTGTCTGCCCAAGGAAGGGATTAACGGCCACGGAAGCGGACAGGGGCCAGAGCGGCGGGATGGTACGGCTTGCCAGTTCGGATGCCGCGATCAATTCCAGATGTGCGCCGGAAAAACCGGCATGTGTGCTCGCCTTCATGATTGTGCTCCTTTTTGGGTGAGTTTTTGGGACCAGCCGTTCAGCAGCCGGTCCTCGATTGCGTTGATATAGAGACCGTTGGACACGTGGACGCGCAGCCCCTGCGCGGCAGGATGATGGGACCAGAGCGGCAGCGTGGATTGTGCCAGCGCGACCGCACCGAAACTGAGCAGGGCGAGCACGATCAGTGCCCATTCCAGCGGACCGGCGGCAGGGGCGGCGGGCAGGGTGCCCGCGCTTAGCCATTCCGACACGCGTTGCAGCGCGAGGTAGGCCAGCGTTGCCGCGACAGACATGACCGCCGTGCGCTGGGTCAGCGCGCGGGGTGCTGCATCGGCCAGACCTTGCGCCAGCAGGTAGGCCACGCCGAAGATCAGGATCGCCCCCAGCGCCACCGCCTGCGGCGATTTGGCGCCAAAACCGATCAACGCACCCGATACGACATACACTACTGCATAGATCGCGATGGCCAGCCCGAAGGCGCGCAGCACCGCACCACCATCAGGTACGGCAACGGGCCCCGGTCTGCGGTTCTTCGCCACCAGCTCTACTGCGCTGCCTGCGGAGAGGAAGGCGTGGGCCTTGTAGAGGGAGTGTGCGAGGATGTGCAGCAGGGCCAGCGGGAACAGGGCCAGACCACATTGCAGGATCATGAACCCCATCTGGGACACAGTGGACCATGCCAGCGAGGCCTTTACCGTGGGCTGGGTCAGCATGACCACACCGCCGAACAGCGCGGTGAACCCGCCAATCCCCACCAGCAGCGCCAGCACCAGAGGCGACAACAGCATCACATCGGCAAAGCGGATCAACAAAAAGCCGCCGCCGTTTACCACGCCCGCATGCAGCAGGGCGGAGACCGGTGTGGGCGCTTCCATCACTTCCGTCAGCCAGCCGTGGGTCGGGAACTGTGCGGATTTCAGCACCGCAGCCAGTGCCAGCAGTGCAGCTGCCGCCATTGCAAGACCACCCCCTTCACCGCTACGTGCACCGGCCAGCATTGCGGTGATCTGTGTTGTGCCATAGGCCACCATCAGCAGCATCGCCGCCAGCCCCAATGCCACATCGCCCGCCCGCGCCGTCACAAATTTTTTGTACGCAGCCCGCTGGGCCGCAACGCGCCCGGGATAGAATAGCAGCAGCTTGTGCAGGCTCAGACTTGTAGCGACCCACGCGCTCACGAACTGGAGCACATTGCCAGACTGGACCAGCAGCATTACGGTCGCCAACGTCAGCAGAAGCCAGAAGGTAAAGCGGTTCTGCCCTGCCTCGCCGTCCAGATAGGTGCGCGCATAGCGAACGACGATCCACCCGATGAAGCTGACCAGTAGCAGCATCGACACCGAAACCACATCGACGCGGGCCGACAGGCCGATGCCAAACAGCCCCAGCAGCGGGCTGTCGCCTGCGCCATTTGCCATGAGCAGCGCCAGCGTAATCAGGGCGATGATGAAGCCGCCAAAGGCAGCAGCCTCGCTTGCACGGGCCGTGTCACGGGCCGAAAGATCGGCGCGCCGGTGCAGCAGCATGGCAGTGGTCACGAGTAGGGCGGGGGCCAGCAATGGCATCAGGTAAATCAGCATGAACGTCTCCGCAGAACAATTGATCGGGTTTGTTCGTGGTACGCGTGTCGTTGAGTGAATAAAAATTCATTGTTCGCAACAAATCATTCTATTATATAGAACGATATGCCAGATATGAATTACAACCACCTGCGCTATTTCTGGGAGGTTGCCCGTGACGGGAACCTGACCCGAACCGCCGCGCGCCTGAACCTTTCGCAATCCGCGGTGTCCGTCCAGATCCGCAAGCTGGAGGACCGGCTGGGCCAGCCCGTGTTCGAGCGGCGTAACCGACAGCTACACCTGACTGAGGCAGGACGCATCACGCTGGACTATGCGGAAACGATCTTTGGTGCGGGGCAGGAGCTGATCGCGACGCTGCAACGCACCGGCAGTCCGCGTCAGGTGCTGCGGGTGGGCGCGCAGGCGACTTTGTCACGCAACTTCCAGATCGAATTCCTTCGTCCGCTTCTGGGCAAACCGGATGTAGAGCTGGTTTTGCGTTCCGGCAGCTCGCTGGATCTGATGGAGGCGTTGGAAACGCTGGGCGTGGACGTCGTGCTGACAAACCGGGCACCTGCGCCTGATGCGCTGACGTCTTATATCGTGCATCCGGTGTCCCAACAGCCCGTCAGCGTGATCGGCACGCCTGCGCGTATTGACACCATAGGCACACTCGCTGAGTTGCTGGTCACGCATCCGGTGATTGTACCAACGCTGGAAAGCCCTGTGAGGGCAGGTTTTGATGCGCTTTGCGCGCAGTGGAACATCCGGCCTGTTTTGGCAGCAGAGGTGGACGACATGGCGATGATGCGCTTGCTCGCCCGCGAGGATATCGGGCTGGCAGTCATGCCGCCGATTGTAGTCAAAAACGAGCTGGCAACGGTGATGCTCAAAGAGGCGGAGCAGGGCCTTGGGCTAAGCGAAAGCTTCTATGCCGTAACTGCCAAGCGGAAATTTCCCAACCCCTTGCTGGAGGTTCTGCTGGGGAAGGGGATAGCGACCCAGTAAGGCGAAAGGTCTGATCCCGTTGCTGTGCCGTTGTTTTGCAATGCCTATACACCAGATTTGAAGTGGTCGCCCGCCCCGCAATTTATCCAGCAGGTGTGGCTGGAGACAGGGCTGGTGCTGCTTGTAAGGGGTCATCGCGCACACATCGGGGCCGATGGCTTGCGGGCCAGTTCTGGCAAAAAATACCTAGCGCTATGTAAAAAAGACGTACTGGTTCTTTTCTTGGTGTTCTGGATGCGCTTCTCCGTGTTGGAGTTGCTCCACAGGGGTGGATGGCGACCTCCGGTTGCACCGACCTGATCCCTGATCAAGGCCGCGCTTGGCACAGGCATGCCAAAAGGTAACAGAGCTTTAGAATTTTTGACAGCTATTGCAGCAAGATGCTTTATAAACCAAAGTGCAGAAATCCATGCGTAGGCATATTTAGCCCGTGGAATATTAAAAGTTACAATTAACATAATTCGGGCAGGCAGTTATGAATTTCGGGGTGGCTCAAAGTTCCGACAAGGTTCTTGGGAATGTGTCTTTGCCGTACAAGTCGATAGCTATCTTGGTACTTGCTGCTCTTGCGGTCGTTGGCAACTACTTTGCGATCACCCTGTTCCATGGTGTTGATTTCCTTTTTGGATCAATTGCTGCCCTGTTTGCAGTGCGCATCTTCGGCATAAGAGCCGGTTGTTTCGTGGCTTTTTGCGGGGCGATCGTAACTTATTTCGACTGGGGTCACCCCTATGCCATTGTTATTTTCACACTGGAAATCGGCATCGTCGGACTGGTGTCCAAGCGCGTTGGCAACCTAGTTCTGGCTGACGCCATTTTTTGGTTGTTTGTCGGTGTCAGCACCGTCATTGTACTCTACAGCAATTTTGTAGGTGTTCCGACCGAGTCTGCTGTCTACATCGCCCTGAAGCAGGCTGTGAACGGAATGCTGAACGCCGTTCTGGCTGGTTTTTTGATGGAACTGAGCCGCGTATACGTCCCCATGATGCGGCGGTTTTTGCCGGTCACGTCCCTTCGGACCGTTCTGTTCTATTCAATGGCTGTCGTGATTATGGGTTTTTCGACAACCTTCGTTCTGGTGCAGACCAAATTTGCATACGAGGGCGCCGTCAACCGAATGAACACCGCGATGAGCGTGCTGGCGTCTTGGGCTGATAGCGAATTGAACGCAAATGACGGCGATGAAGACCTTACCAGAACCGCGTTTGAGGAGCGGGTTTCAAATGTTCTGTCGCGTATCGACAGCAATAATTTTCCGTTGTCGGGTGTTTCAATCGGGATCATTTATTCCGATGGCGAAGTCGCGATCCTTACGGGGAGTCTGCGCAGTGTAAGCGGCGAAGGAACTGTGGTCGTAAATGAAAACGGCGCCGATCAATGGGTCCCGACGTCGAACGCCGCTGGTATGCTGCGCGAGCGTGAGACCGCTTATGTGTTGCGGGTGCCTTCGGTGTTCGCCCCCACCGAGCGCGAGATCGTGGTGGAAATTTCGGCGGCGCCGCTGATTGATATACTCGAATCTCGGGGTCGAATGAGCTTGATGTTACTTGCCCTGATCCTTGGCGCGATCACGGTCACATCGCGGTTCCTGACGCACGGGTTGAGCAGCTTGAGCAATCAGTTTGTCCAGATGGCGAACTGGATGCAAACCAGCATCATGCAAAACAGCCCGATGCCCAAGATGTCGAACGTCGGCATCGTTGAGCTGGATTCCATTGGCGGGGTCGTACGCCAAATGTCAGGGCAACTGGCCCGTACGTTTCGAGAGCATCAGGACCTAAATCACACGCTGGAAGAGCGGGTCCAGAGCCGCACAAGAGAGCTGGAGTTTTTGTCACGGATCATCAAGCAAACCACGAATGCTGTGGTCGTGACCGATACCGCTGGCAAAGTCACCTGGATCAACGAAGCGTTCAGCCAGATGACCGGGTATCACTGGGAAGAGATGCTAGGAAAGACGCCTGGTGAGGTTCTGCAAAAGGGCCTGCCGCCCGAGGAGATCCTCGAGAACATGCGGCAGGGGCTTTTGAAAGTACAAGGGTTTCACGTCGAGCTTGTCAACTACACCAAATTTGGCAGGCGCTACTGGGTTGAAGTCCGATGTAACCCGATATTCGACCATGAAGGGACGCACACAGGGTTTCTTGCGATCCAAAACGATGTGACGGAGAGGCACGAGACGTCTCTTACCCTTCAGCAGACGCTGGGCCGCCTGGATATTGCGAGTACGTTGGCCAGTATGGGTGTCTGGAGCTATGATGCCGGGATACATATGGTCGAGTGGAATGACCAGAATTCCAGCATGCATGGCATCCCGCAGACGGCTGAAAACAAATACGAACTCTGGGAAGAAAACGTTCACCCCGACGATCTGGTGGCGATGAATCACCTGCTCAGGAATGGGAAGGAGGACGATGATGTCGAATTCGAATACCGTTTCATGCACCCGGAGCTGGGCGAACGTCTTATCCTGTGCCGCGTTCATATCACATCAATCCGGGAGAGCGGAACGCGTTATTACACGGGGGCAAACCTCGACATAACCGAAGTCCGTAAAACAACCCAGCGGCTGGCAAATGCTGCGGCAAAGAATGCCGCAATCCTGGATAACGCGCTCGATAGTATCATCACGATTGATCACGAAGGGAACATAACCTCGTTCAACCGAGCAGCCGAGACCATGTTCGGATACCGCGCAAACGAGGTGGTAGGGAAAAACGTGAGCATCTTGATGTCGGAGCAATTCTCCGAACGCCATTCTGACTATATCTCGTCCTACTTGAAGGGGCGCGAGGCGCGCATGATCGACAAGGTGACCGAGATTGAGGCGAAGCGTTCGAATGGCAATGTTTTCCCCATTGAACTTGCCGTCTCCAAAAGTGTTGAGGACACTGGCACTGTATTCATCGGTATCGTGCGCGACCTGACGGAGCGTAGAAAGGTTGATCTGATGAAGTCAGAATTCCTTGCCATGGTGAGCCACGAATTGCGGACGCCGCTGACGTCAATCCAGGGAACTCTGTCACTGGTAAAGGCTGGTATTTTTGGTGAGCTTAACGAAAGAGGCCAGAGAATGGTCGGCTCATCACTCGAGAATGCCGAAACACTAGGACTGATGGTGGACGAGATTCTTGACCTCGAGAAGCTGTCATCAGGTAAGCTGGAGGTGTTTGTCGAGCAAGTCAATTTGAACTATTTGCTAAAGCGGACAATCGACACAACACAATCCTACTCTGACAAATTCTCTGTTAAATTGTCATTGGAGAAACCCGTGCCCGATTTGGTCATACTTGCAGATCCAAAGAGGTCTGTTCAGGTTTTGACCAATCTCATTTCAAATGCGGTCAAGTTCTCTCCCACAGGAGATATGGTGCGCGTTGAGGCCAAGCAGACCAAAGACCATGTACGTGTCAGCGTGATCGACAATGGACCGGGAATACCGCAAGATAAACACGATCTGCTGTTCCAGAAATTCTCCCAGATCGACGCCAGCGATTCACGCAGCAACCGTGGAACCGGTCTGGGTCTGGCCATTTCGCGTGAGTTGATGGACAGTATGAAAGGCCGGATCGGTTTCACTTCCAAGAAAGGCGCGGGCTCGACCTTCTGGGCAGAGTTTAGGATCTACACTGAGGCCCAAGCAGAGAATATAGACAAATAGTTGACTAGTAAAGTGAGAGTACGCAATGGACGAATTGGAACGTGTTGTTTTTGTTGAAGATGATCCAGATATTACCGAGCTGATCGACATTGCTTTGAATACAATCGGGGGGATGAGCGCAATCGGCTTTTCAAGCGGCCATACGGCGATCAAGGAAGCAGCGGCTCATGCGCCGCAAGTTATTCTTCTGGATGTGATGATGCCTGACATAGATGGCCCTGAAACGCTTAAGGAATTGCGCAAGCTGAGCGATTTTGAGCAGGTCCCGGCGATCTTCCTGACGGCAAAAGTGCATCCCAATGAAATCCAGCGTCTTCGGGATCTGGGCGCAGACGGCGTGATCTCCAAGCCATTTGACCCGATGACGCTTGCGGACAAACTAAGAGCGATCTGGCAAGAAATATCCCAGAGCTAAATCTGGAAGACGGTGCCGCAGCTCAGGGCGATCAGGCGACATTGAAGGAATGCCTTCCAGTACGCCTGATTGACTTTGATCATGCTCATACCTGCTCGCTGTGAGCTTTTATGTATCCAACGTGGCTTCGACCATATCAAGGTAGGCTTCCGTAAGCGAATGGGCGCGGTCCAAGGTTTCTTCGGAAAACTCCAATGTCCACGCCGCCTCGACTTGCAGAGCCAATACGCCAAGTTCACGATAGCCAAAACTAGCTGCCACGCCTGCGGTCTGATGCGCATTACGAGCGATAGCATCGCGCAATTCCGGCAGCGGACCGTTCTCGCTGATTTCGATCAGCGTTTGGTGCAAATCTTCGCCTTTCCGGGCCAACCGGATCAAAAAAGCCTGACGCACATCTTCCATTTTGGTGTCAAGTCCAGATGCTCTCTTCTCGAAGCTTCCCATCGCACCTGTCCTTCCTTGGTCCGGCCTCAGCACCAACTACATCATGTACCTGCCGCCCAGATCAAGCGGCTGGACTGCGTTCAACGCGTCTTGGAAAATGCGCGCGCGGGATTTGGTATAGGAGGCGCGGTAGGCAACAGCCTCTCCCACCTCGATTATTGGCATGGTGATACCAAGATCCTCGTAGATTGCCTCAAATTCCAGAATGTACTCAGAGAGAGTCGCGGAAAAGCCTTCTCTGCTCCAGGCGCGCTGCCCCTCAATCAGGCAAACAAACTGCCCGCCGCCGAAATAAGAGATCATGCGGCCGTGGGCCTTCATGCAATCTGAAAGACAGGTGCCGACATCCAGCATGACTTCGCCAAATACAGCGCCACCGTCCATATCATAGATTTGACGCGCATTGGCGACTTTGACGGCGAATGCACTCATCGAAAAGGCCCGGAATATGCCGAGTGTCTTCAGATAGTTCTCCATCGCGAACGCGTCGATTGCACCCTCGATGCGTTTCATCGGAATACTGTCGTTGAAGCCAACCGATGGTGTTGCAATGACGCCTGTCGGGGGCACACTCATTCTGGTTTTGCGGCGCTCGTTTACAAGACGCTCTGTCATTCCCAGACGTGCGCGAATTTCAATCTCGTCTATTGGCTTGGTCAGATAGTCAGTCGCACCTGCGGCAAAAGCGCTGTCGATATACTTGCGATCCGACAGGGATGTATTCATCACGCAGACTGCGTCGCGGTAGCCATCAAGACCTCTGATACGCCGACACAGTTCAATGCCGTCCATGCCCGGCATTTGGATGTCCAGAATGAAGCACTCAAATTCAACGGGAGAGTCCCGAATGATCCGTAGTGCATCTTCGCCGGATTCTGCTAGAGTTACGTCAGTAAATCCTTGACGCGCGAGAGCTGGTTCCAGAATTGCCCTAAAATCAGGGTCGTCATCAACTGCAAGTATTTTCATGGCTCAGCCCCATTAATACATTAATTCAAAAGACGGAGTTAAACCGCCTGTTAAGTAAACGTTATGTGATGATTGCGGCTAAAGTTTGACGTGTATTTTCATCTTCAAAGGCCATGCGGAAAGCTCAGTATCTGAGTTTATTTATCTTCTAAAGCAATTACTTATAAATACATAGATAGACGCTGTAGCCGCTCACAAGCAATCACCATTGCGAAAGCCGTTGACGTAAATGTTATGGGTATATGGAAACTGAGGGTCCAAAAGATTCGTCTGCTTCCAAACCTCCCGAGCGTCGGCTTGAGGCTTGTCTTGATACGGTGTTTGCTGTTTGATCGCACAGAGGGCGCGCGATGTTCGATGCACCCTAGTCTGATGTCCACTCTTGTGGGACAGCACACATGTTGCACTGTTGATGAATAATCCTGCCTAGTTTTGCACAGGCCATAGTTTGGCCCCTTTTTTACGAGAACATAAGTAAAAATCGAACCCGCTTAGCGGAGTATGCGAATCCTTTTTCCAATTTGGAGACAATGGCGAAATGAAAATTCTTGCTGTCGACGATGACCCGATCATTCTGGCCCTGCTGAACCAGGTGCTGCAAGTCGCTGGGTTCAAAAATCTGACGGTTTGCGAGTCGGCAGAACATGCGCTCGAGTTGATAAACGATGCAACTGTGCCCTTTGACTGCTTTCTGCTGGACATTCAGATGCCCGTTACCGACGGTATCCAACTTACCTCAGCCATCCGCGAGATGCCTGCGCACAGCAAGACCCCGATCCTTATGATCACTGCAATGTCCGATCGGACCTACATTGACGCAGCATTTGCAGCCGGTGCGAGTGACTACATAACAAAGCCATTCGAAATCAGCGAGATCCATTCGAGGCTGCGCCTGATTGAGGAACTGGTCGCCAAGCGTAAGCAGAGTGAAGATCGCAATCCTGTCGCGTCAGAGCATGGACCTGCCGAAACAATCGGCGTCGATTCCATGCGCGCGCGTTGGACGCCAAGCCAAATCGACAACGTCATCGATTATCTGGCGCTCGAAAACTACCTCGTTCAGGTTTCTCGGTCTTCATCGGTTGGTCTGCAGGTGTTCGGGGTTGTCGTCCCTGATATGGAGCAGATGTTTCTTGCGAGTAGCCAATTCGAATATCAAACCGCTGTGTCTGACATCGCTTGGGCGATTTCAGACAGCCTCAAGCCGCTTGATTTTTTCATCGCGCATGCCGGTGCGGGCCAGTTTGCCGTTGTCTTGAAGGAAGGTGGGTCTTTGGATGTGGAGGATTTCCAGGCTCGTGTGCGCAAAAAGCTGTCCACACTAAAGCTACAGTATTGCGACGGTCGCCCCATGATTTTGCAACCAGTCGCCGGTCACCCGCGGTCACCGCAGAGAGAAGCTTTGCGTGGCGGTGCAAACACGCTCGCTCAAGCAATCATGGAGGCCTCATCCTCGGCAGAGCAAAGGCGCAGCACTCCTTGATGATTTGCCTTTGAAGGTATCGGCTACGCCCCTACGGCTGGCATCTGACTGGTCTTGTGACGCGGGCGTGCCGATCAGTGCTCTGGCTCAGAAATCCGAGTGCTTTTGCAGAACCCGATCGGGAAAATCGACTATGAACGTCGTGCCAACGCCCGGCTCGCTCTCGTATTTGATCTTTGCGTTGTGATGGTCGAGTACTTTCTTGCTGATGTACATTCCCAGCCCTGAGCCACCTTGCGAGCGGGTGTCGGAGCTGTCCAGCTGAGAGAAGAGACCAAAGACCTTTTCATATGAGTCGTTTGCAATGCCGACGCCCTTGTCTTCAACACGGACTTGAGGTCCGGTTTCGGTAGCGAGCAGTTCAACTTTCACAGAGCCTCCGGGCTTTGAAAACTTGAATGCATTCGAAAGAATATTTGCCATGACACGTTCAAGTTGCTGCTTATCACCATTTACCAAACAGGGTTGGTCAGAGCCGCACTGCGTAAGGGCAATGTCGACATCCTGCGCTTTACGTTCGTAGGGTATGACCGCCGTTTTGACTACTTCAGCCAGGTCGACCAACTCTTGCGGAGTTTCCGAATTGTTTTGCTCCAACTTTTGAACAAGTAGAATGTCCTCAACCAGAGACAAAAGCCTTTCGTTGTTATCATAGGCAACTTCAATGAGGCGTTGTGATTTTTGCTTGTCAGAAATCACGCCGTTGTTTTTCATCAACCCCAACGAACCCTTGATCAAGGTCAACGGCGTCCTCAGCTCATGGCTGATGATCGACAGAAATTCGCTTTTAACTTTTTCTGCTGCGATCACCTTCTTCTTGGCTTCTCGAAGGGACGCTGTGAGATCAAGGAGCTCGGCGTTCTGTGCTTTTATCTCTGCTGAATAGTCGATCAGTCTCAGCTTCTCGCGATACGCCGTCAAAAGAGAGGTGATCGCTTTGCCGATTTGCAGCAAGCTGGCCTTTACATCATCAGGATATTTGCGCGGATTTGTATCGATCACGCATAGGGTGCCGATACGCATTTCGGCTTCAGGCTCCAGAACTGTTCCCAGATAGGAGCGAATGCACGGATCGCCCAGAACAAGAGGGTTGTCACGAAAACGCTCGTCAAGCAGAGCATCTGGCACCTCGAATTGGTCACTGGCCATGATCGCATGTGTGCAGAATGAAATCTCTCTATCTGTCTCTGTCATGTCGTCGACGCCAAAACTGGCTTGAAACCGTTGCTGTTTCTCGTCGACCAATGTGACCAGTGCTATTGGAGATTGAGCCAAGCTTGCAGCAAGCTCGCACAAGCCTTGTACTTCCTCGAAAGGATCGGAAGGCTCCAACCTGAGATTTCGCAGAAACGCCAGACGCGCGGCTTCATTTGCGGGTACAGGTGGTTTTTTCTTGGCTTTGCGTTGCGGTACGTGTTCCACAAATTTCTCCATACCGTTAGACTGTCAAAACCAGCGACAGACACGCTGCATAAGTCAAAATGCAGCTTTAGGTTGTAAGGTTGTACAGGGTGAAAAGTAAAGTCAACCGGTTCACGGGCTAAAGGAAGCGCGCTATATAACAATTTCCACCCATGCAAGTGATTTTATGTTTCGCAGCAGGAACTGTCGCGGTTTTGTGCCGATTGAAGCCTTTTGATAGGAGCCGGCTTGCTTGAATTGGCAAAGTCTTTCGGGTGGCTTGACGATCACCAATTGTCAAAAAAATCACAAAATCTTGCCAAGCATTTCTTCTAGAGCATCCCTTTGGCGGCTGGCATGCTGGGCCCGCTTGCGCATCTTTCATGTCAAAATCGCGAGCGAGGGCAGGGTTGTACGATATGCGCGTTTAACTGCGCACGCCTTTGGTCATCAGCGTACCGGCAATTCCCTTTGGGAAAAAATAGACCAGTAGAATAAAGATGATCCCAAGCCAAAACAGCCAGCGGTCTGGTGCCAAAAGTTCGGGCAGCAGCGGGATACCTGCTACGGCCTCGGACGCCACGCCCATCAGATCGCGAAGGTAGTATTGCGCGATGACCATCAGCACCGCACCAATCACGGCACCCCACATCGTGCCCATGCCGCCAATCACAACCATCAGCAGAATGTCGATCATGATTGCAAAGGATAGCGTGGTGTCGGGGCCGGTATACTTGAGCCAGATGGCATAGACCGATCCTGCAAGCGAGGCCACTATGGCCGACAGGCAAAAGACAAACGTGCGATAGGCAACAACGCGGTAGCCCATCGCCTCGGCGCGTGCCTCGTTCTCCCGGATTGCTTTCAGGACGGTGCCAAGGGGCGAAATGGTGATGCGCAACATGACCATAAACAGAACAAGGGACGTGAAGAATACAAAGTAGTAGGCCGCGAGTTTGCCGTTGAGTTTCACACCGAACCAGCGGACGACCTTGCCTTCATCGTCCACCATCAGCTTGGTAGCGGTCTTGAACAGGTCGGGCGTGCGGTAGGTGATGCCATCCTCGCCCCCGGTGATCTGGCTGAGTTGCGATGCCAGCACCAGAACCACGGAGGCCGTGGCAAGGGTAATCATCGCAAAGAAGATCGCTTTGACGCGCAGACTGATCAGACCGATTGCGGTGGCAACAACCAAAGACAGAGCGACGCCCGCCAACGTCCCTAACACCACCGCATCCCAACCCGGACCCATCTGCTTGAGCGCAATGGACGCGCCATAAGCACCGAATCCGAAGAACATGGTGTGGGCAAAGCTGACGATGCCGGTGTAGCCGATCAACAGATCATAGCTGGCGACGAGAACGATGAAAATGCAGATGCGTGCGGCGACTTCCAGCGCGCGGATGTCCTGAAACAGGAATGGCGCGAAAAGAAGCAATGCGGCGATCACCAGCATCGCGGATTTGACGGTGAGTGTTCCAATGGTTTGTTTCATGACTGCCTCACTTGATCGCCGGTTTCAGGCCACTGGGCCGCCACATCAGAATTGCCATCATCAAGATCATGTTGGACGCGAGCGCCAGCTTTGGTGCCAGATAGCCCACGTAATTCGCTGTCAGTCCCACGATGATCGCGCCCAGCAACGTCCCCTCGATCGAGCCGAGACCGCCGATGATGACCACGATGAACACCACAATCATCATCTCGCCCCCCAGTGCGGGCGTGATCAGCGTCTCATAGCCCGCCCACATGGCCCCACCGAGGGCAGCCAGCGCGCTGCCCAGCATGAAGACACCGATGAACAGGCGGTTGATCTTGAACCCCAACGCCTCGACCATCTCGCGGTTTTCGACGCCGGCACGGATCAGCAGGCCGATGCGGGTGCGGTTGAGCAGCAACATCAGGCCAAGGAACACCAGCGCACCAAGGCCGAAGGCAAAGAGGCGGTAGATCTCCATGCTGACATCCCCGACAATCCAGGCGCCCTCCAGAAAGCTTGGACGCAGGACGGTGATCGGCGTGCCGCCCCAGACGGCGAGAATGATCTGCTCGGATACGATCAACGCGCCCATGGTAATCAGGATCTGGCGCAGGTGGTCACGGTAGACAGGGCGGATGATAACGGTCTCAAAGAACAGCCCGGCGGCAAGGCCAAAGGCAATCGCGGCCAGCAACGCCAGCCCGAGTGCGGCGGAGGCCAGCAGCACACTGTCACTGCCCAGCCATGTCCCGAGGCCCGCCAACACGGCCGCCGAGATAAATGCGCCAAAACTGATGAAAGCAGAGTGGCCGAAGTTCATCACGTCCATCAAGCCAAAGACCAGTGACAGACCGGACGCCATGAGAAACAGCATCATGCCCATTGAAAGACCCGCAAGCGTGAGGGTGAGCCAAGAGGACGGCGCGCCGATCATCACAAAAGCCAATATCGCCACAACGATCGGCAGCAGATAGACGCCGCCGAAGCGGCCCAGAGTATCAGATAGTTTGTCCATGAAGGTCCTCATGCCGAAAGCCCCAGAAGGCGGCCTTGGAGTTCGGTGTCGGCGGCAAAATCGGCCATCGTGCCACGGTGCACCACATGGCCATCATCAATCACCGCCATGTTGCGCCCCAGCGAGCGGGCAAAGTTGAAGTTCTGTTCGACCAGCAGGATTGTGGTGGTCTGCGCAATCTCGCGGAAGGCCTCGCCCATTGCGGCGACAATCGAGGGAGCCAGACCTTTTGTCGGCTCGTCGATCAGGATGAGCGCGCGCGGCTCGATGATGGCGCGGGCGACGGACAGCATCTGCTTTTGCCCGCCCGACAGGCTCCAGGCCTGTTTAGTCCAGAACTTCTCGATTGCGGGGAAAAGCTCGTAAATGCGGGTCAGGCGGGTCTGGTCGAACCGCCCCTGCGCGGTGGCCAGGATCAGGTTTTCTTCGACCGTGAGGCCACCGAAGATGCCCATGTTCTCGGGGACATAGGCAATACCGAGGCGGGCAATGTCGGCGGTTCCCATGCCTGCGATGTCGCGCCCCTGAAATACGACCGATCCGGGTGACGGCTGCCACAGCCCCATGATCGAGCGCAGCGTCGTCGTCTTGCCTGCACCATTGCGGCCCAGCAAAACAAACACGCCGCCTTCGGGGACATCGAACGTAACGCCATGCAGCACCGAATACTGCCCGATGTCGGTTTTCATGTCGCGCAGGGAAAGCATGGTCATGCTGTCTCCTCCGTAGCGGTTCCAAGGTAGACGTCGCGCACAATCTGGCTGGACATCACCTCGTCCGGCGGGCCATCGGCCAGCAACTCGCCGTTATGCAGCACGATGATACGGTCAGCCAAGGCGCGCACCACGTCCATCTTGTGTTCGACCAGCAGCACGGTTTTTGTAGGATCGGATTTTATCTGCGCGATCAGTTCCAGTACGGCGGGCGCCTGATCCAGCGACATGCCGGCAGTAGGTTCGTCAAACATGTATATGTCAGGCTCCATCGCCATCAGCAGGGCGACTTCCAGCTTGCGTTGATCGCTGTGGGGCAGGGCAGCGGCGGGCAGGGTCGCCTTGTCGGTCAGACGCGCCGCTTCAAGATATTTTTCAGCCAACTCCGTCAGATGCGTCAGTTTCGCGGCAGGGCGGAACAGAATCCGGCCTGCACCGGCGCGCGCTTGCACGGCAAGGCGGATGTTTTCCAGCACCGAGAGTTGCGGAAACAGGTTGGTCAACTGGAACGCCCGGCCCAGACCCAGTTTGGCGCGAGAGGACGGCGACATGCGCGTGATGTCGGTGTCGCCCTTCTGCACGCTGCCTTCGCTTGCGGTCAGCTGACCAGAGATCAGGTTGAAATAAGTCGTTTTGCCTGCACCGTTCGGGCCTACGATCACGGTCGTCTCGCCCGGGTGGAACGCGCAGGACACACGGTTCACGGCAACATGACCGCCGAACCGGATGGTCAGGTCCGTAGTAGTAAGAGAAGGCTGGGGCATTTGTACTTTTTATCCTGAGGATGTACGGCCCGCGCAAACGGCGGGCCGGAACGGATTATTGGCTGTTGTCGCGACCGATGGGGATGTCCATCTCGTCTGCTTCGATGATGCGCACCAGATCGGGGATCGCCCAGTCCACGTTGTCATCCACGCGGATCTTGAAGTGCACCATGGATTGCAGCGCCTGATGGTCCTCGGGGCGGAAGGTCATCTCGCCCTTGGGGGTTTCCCAGGACATGCCCTCCATTGCGGCGATCAGGTCTTCCGTTTCATAGCTCTCAGCAGTCTCCAGCGCCTTCACCACCGCAAGGGCAGCCGTCATGCCACCGGCTGTAAAAAAGTCCGGCGGGCCGTCGAACCGCTTCTGGTGCTCTTCGACCAGCCAGTTGTTCACCGGATTGTCATATGCCTCATAGTAGTAGTAGACGGCGCCTTCCATGCCCGGAAACCGCTTGTAGGTAGGCAGAACGGGCAGGATGTGGCCGCCCATGGACAGCTCGATGCCGTACCGCTCTGGTCCCAGCGCCTGGATCTTGCCCGGTGCATCGCCACCGCCGGCAATATAGACCAGAATAACCTTGCGGCCTTCCTTGTCCTTCAGGGCGTTGAACATCCGCTCGGTCGCAGCGGTAAAGTCCGCATTGCCTTGCGGCGTGTATTCTTCGGCAACAATTGTGGCACCCGAGCCTTCGAGGGCGGCCTTGAAGGCAGTGATCCCGTCGCGGCCGAACGCATAGTCTTCGGCCAGTGTGGCGACAAACAAGTTCTCGTCCGGCTGGAGGGCCAGCGCCTGTGCCTGCATGTCCATTGAAGAGTTGCGCGAGGTCTTGAATACATAGCGGTTGCTGTCAGGGCCTGTCAGGCTGTCTGCGACAGCAGGCTCGACGATGAGGATTTTCTCGTATTCTTCCGCGATGGGCAGCATCGCCTGCGTAACACCGGAAGACGTGGCACCTACAGCCAGCAAAACTTCGTCATCACCGTAGGCTTCGGCCAGAACGGCGCGCGCCACATCGGGTTTGAACTGTGAATCCTTGATGATGACTTCGATAGGGCGGCCCTTCACCTCGTTGGTGCCTTTTGTGGCGTACTCCAGCCCCAATTCGAATCCCGTTTGTGCCTGTTTCGAGAATGCCTCGAAGCTAGAGCCGGACAGGCCGTGGATCAGGGCGATCTTTATCGGATCTTGCGCATAAGCCGCGCCTGCCAAGGCAACGGATGCGGCAATGCCGGCGGCGAACCGCGTCAGTGTCTTCATGATATCCTCCCATTATGACAGGCTCGTGCTGTTGCACGTTAGCTGCCGATCGTTTAGATTTTCCAGCATCCGGGACAGCACTGAAAGAAGCAAGATCGTGGAAATACGTATCGACGATTGCTACGAGACGGGCCGATTTGCGGAAATGGCATTTATCCATGCGCCGGTTGGGCTTGTGGTGACGGAAAACCGGGTCATCCGAGAGTGTAATATCGCGTTCGCGCAGATGTTCGGCTATGCGCCGGAGGAGTTGCGGGGGCAACTGTTCGCGATGCTCTATCCGACGGACGAGGAATACGTGAACATCCGCGATCGCGGGGTTCAACAGCTGCGTGAAACAAATCAGTATTGGGACGAACGGATCATGGTCCGCAAGGGTGGCGCGCTGTTCTGGTGCCGCGTGCGCGGACACTCCTTCACCCCTGAACAACCCCTTGCCCGCGCGGTCTGGAGCTTTGCCGATCTCAGCGCGGAGCGGCCCTATTTCACCCTCACCCGTCGCGAACGGGAAATCATCAGCTGGCTGGCAGAGGGTCTGACGAGCAAGGAAATCGCGCTAAAGCTGAACATCTCGCACCGCACGGTCGAGGTGTACCGCGCCAAGCTGTTGCGCAAGTTCGGCGTTAACAACACCAGCGGGCTGTTCCACTCGCTCGGCGGTATTGATGGAAACCATGTCGTGCCCGCCTCGGGTGATGAATAGGCACAACACTGTTTCACACGTGCTTTGATGTGTCACGTGTACCGCTACGCCCAGATTGCAAACCTTGCAGCCCTCTGTTCAGGCAGCATGGTTAATCCATCTTCATGGCTTCCGTCTCGATACGGATCGCAATGGTGTCACCGACCAAGCCGTTCTCGACGCCATAGGTCATGCCAAAGTCACTGCGGTTTATGGAGGTGTTCATGGACAGGCCCAGAACCTCGCGTTTGTGGCCGAAAGGGTAGGGCGCGGCCTTGTTCAATGTCACGTCCAAGGTCACCGGTAGCGTAGTCCCGAGGATTGTGAGGTCACCCGTGACCGTGCCGGAGGTCTCGCTGGCGGCAGAGCCACCGGTTGCGGTAAATGTAATTGCCGGGTGCCTCGCGACATCTAGAAAGTCACTTTCGCGCAAATGAGCGTCCCGCGCCTCGTTGAAGCTCTCGACACTTGCGGCATCAATCGTCACAGCCACATCCCCCAGTTCGCGGGTTTCGGCATCGTACTCAAAGCCGCCTTCGACCGTGGTGAACAAGCCCAGGGTTTTGGCGTAGCCGATATGGTCGACGGTGAAAAAGACGGTGGTATGTTCAGGGTCCAGTTTGTAGGTCGCCATTTCCGCGTGCGCAGTGCCCCCCAGTGTGGCGAGTAGGGCTGTTGTCATCAAAAAACGCATGGTGAAGCTCCGCTGTTGATTTGGTTTGAAGGCATGCCGCATTACGTTCAGTTAGGGCGGCGGCATGTTTTGCATAGGGCCGCATACGAGCGAGGGAGCAGAGATTGGTAGATTTGCGCTGTGCGACCTGGAATGTACATCGCGCCAAGGGGCAGGACGGTATTGTCGATCCCGACCGTATCGTTGATGCGATCGGGTCCGTTGTGCAGCCCTTCGCGGGTGATGTCCTGGCGTTGCAAGAAGCGGACGGCGAATGCCGACCGCATGCGCGCATCATTGATATTGCGCGTATCTCCGAGCTCACCGGCCTGCGTTATCAGCATGACAGCCCCTCCTTGCGCTGGGGAAGCCAGAGCGACGGCTTTCTCGGCACGATCCTGTTCCTGCACCCGCGATTCAGGCGCACCCATGCAGAGGTGATCGACCTGCCCGGCCATTGCCACCGCGGCGCGATCAGCGTCGAGACGCAAGTGGAGGGCCGCAATTGCCGGATCATGTCGACACATTTGTCATTGTCCCAGCCGCTGCGCGTGATCCAGATGCGGATCATCGGCCAGTATCTTCGGCGTCGACCGAAGATGCAGACGGTCTTGTTGGGGGATCTGAACGAATGGCGCCCATGGGGCGGGCTGGCTTTTGCTGGGCGCGTGGTGGGAACGCGCCTTCGGGGCGCTGCGGTGCGCACATTCCCCAGTGGCGCACCTTTGTTGCCGCTGGACCGGATATTAACGGACGCGCCCGGGCGGGTGAGCAATGTGCAGGTCATTCATGCTCCCCTGACGAACCTGGCCTCTGACCACCGGCCGCTTGCCGGGATTGTGAGCGTCGGATGACGGCCCAAAGAATTGCGCAGCTTATTGAGCTGGCGCAGTAGCCAAATCCGGCCCACGGTCTAATTCAATGTGAGTAAAAGGCGCAATATGATCGAGAGCAAAGCACAAAAGGCACTCTGGCCATGGGGCACGGGAACCCCCGCGACCGTGTTTGCCATGCTTGCCGTTGGATTGCTGTGTGCGATCGTACCGCTGTCATACACGCTTTACGGAACGTTTGCCCTGCCGGTGCTGGTGTTTTTGGGGGTCGCTGCGATTTCCATGCATGGGTTGCGCTACAGCTACCCCCATGACGTATTGGGCGCGTGCAACGCGGTGACACTGGGCCGCGCCGCTTTGGTCGCTGTGCTGGCGGGGGCCATTTGGGACCCTGCGCCTGCTTGGGCAATATTCAGTATCGCAACCATTGCCTTCGCACTGGACGGGCTGGATGGATGGCTTGCCCGCCGCGCGGGGCTTAGCTCTGGTTTCGGGGCGCGGTTCGATATGGAGGTTGATGCGCTTCTGGGGGCGGTTCTTGCGCTGGTTATATTGATGCGCGGGACGGTCGGCGCCGAGATCCTCGTGCTCGGGTTCGCGCGTTATGTATTTGTGCTGGCGGCCTTTGTCTGGCCGGCCCTTCAAGGCAATCTTCCCGACAGCTTTAGGCGCAAGGCGGGTTGCGTTGTTCAAATTTCCGCTTTGATCACTTTGTTGTTTCCTTTGACACCTACGTGGCTTTTGACGCCTGTAACGCTGGTGGGTGCAGCTGTCTTGCTTTACTCTTTCGCTGTGGATGCGATTTATCTGATGCGGCAGAAGCCATGAAAAAGTTACTCTTGCCAGCGCTCGCGGCGGCGGTGCTTTTTTGTGTTCTGGCGCTGCCAAATCATCCCGATGCACTGGGGTGGTCTGTCCTGCGGCACATCCCTCTGGAATTGCCTGTGTTGCTGCTGCTGATGCTGGCTGTGGGCAACAAATGGCGTCTGGCCTCTGTTCTCGCTTTGGTGCTTGTCGCTGTGACCTTTCTCAAGCTCGCGGATATGGGCATGTATCTGGCCTATGACCGCAGCTTCAATCCGGTGCTCGATACGTTTTTGATCAAGGCAGGGATAGGATTGCTGGGCGACAGTATCGGCAGACCGCTGACCTATGTGGCCCTTGTGGCGGCTGTGCTGGGGATACTGACCTTGTTCTATATCTTGCTGCGCAGTTTGCAGCTGTGGGGGAGGGTGCGTATCTCGCGTTTCGGCCGTGTGCTCGCGCTGGTTGGGGCTGTTGGATTTGGCGGCTGGACCGTGGCCGATGCAGGCCATCATTTGGGCTTTTGGTCGCTCAAAGTCATACCTGGCGGCGCGGCTCGGACCTCGCAGATGGCAGTCAAACGCGGCATGGACGTGCAGACTACGATGGCTGACCTCGTGCAGTTCAAACGTGATGCACAGCAAAATATATACGCCGGTGCCACGGGGCTGTTGGGCCGGTTGCAAGGCCATGATGTCATCGTGATCTACATCGAGAGCTACGGCAGAGCGAGCTTTGACAACCCGCTTTACGCGCCAACGCACAAAGCGACGCTCGCCACTGCGGAAGGTGTATTGCGGCAGGAAGGTTTTGCCGTCAGAAGCGGTTGGCTCACCTCGCCGACCGCAGGCGGGCAGAGCTGGCTTGCGCATGGCACTCTGGCAAGCGGCCTCTGGACCACGGATCAGGGGCGCTATACCGCGATGCTGGCCAGCGGCAAGAAAAGCCTGTTCCACATCGCGCAAGAGGCAGGATTTCGCACCTCTGCTTTCATGCCCGCCATTACCATGCCCTGGCCTGAGAGCAGCGCCATGGGGTTTGACCAGGTTTTTCCCGCAGCAGCCATTCCTTACAAGGGCGACCGGTTTAACTGGGTGACCATGCCGGACCAGTTCACGTTGGCCGCATACTCAGATCTGCTGGCCGATGATCCGCGCCCAGATTTCATCCAGATCGCGCTGATTTCATCACATGCCCCATGGGTACCGGTGCCGGATATGGTGCCTTGGGATGAGGTGGGAGATGGGACAATTTTCAACGAGATGGCAGCGCGCGGTCCGACCCCGCGTGAGCTGTGGAAAAACCGCGACGACGTGCGCGAGGCCTACCGCCGCGCCATAGATTATTCCTTGCAAGTCACGTTCGAGCATGTCGCGCGTCTGGGGGATGACGCGCCTTTGGTGGCCATTGTCGGGGATCACCAGCCAGCGGGATTTGTTGCGGGCAGTGACAACCGTGATGTGCCGGTGCATCTGGTGGGCCCGCCTGCTATCATCGCTCACATTGATCAGTGGGGCTGGGGCGATGGTTTGATCCCTTCGTCAACCGCGCCTGTCCGCCGCATGGACAGGTTTCGTGATGCCTTTGTCAGCGCGTTCTCCGAGCCGGTCCGGCTGACCGAGGTGCAAAAATGAAACGCGCACTGAAGGTCATCACATCTTTTGCCGTGCTTGCTTTGGTGTTTTGGTTTTCTGACCCCCAGGCCGTACTCGGGCGTCTCAAAGGCGCTTCGGTCGGTTGGCTCGTGCTGTCTGGCCTTTCACTTGGTGCCCTTACATTTCTGATGGCGCGGCGCTGGCAGATCGTTGCCGCTTCCTTCGAGATTGAAATCAGCTATCCACATGCTGTCCGGGAGTACTACATCGCGCAGATGGTCAACCTTGTCCTTCCAGGTGGTGTTGTGGGCGATGTCGCCCGCGCGGTCCGTGTCCGCCGCGCAGGTGACATGCTGCGCGCGGGACACTCAGTCGCGGCAGAACGGATTATCGGGCAGGTGTATATCTTTGCAGTGCTGGGCCTTGCGTTGACCGTGTCGCTGATCCTGCCTGGTGGCATAGCTTGGCCCGTGCTGTCATGGATCGGCATCGGTCTGGCCGTGGCCGCAGCGGGCATCGCGTTTATCTCGTCGCGAAGGACGGGTGCGGTTGCCAGCTTCCTGCGTCATGTGTTGCGGTTAATGACTGTTCCTGCGGTTGCGGGGCTCTCGCTGCTCATCACAAGTTTGTTGGTCTTCAGTCTCTATGCCTGCGCACGGGCCACGGGAACGATCGTGCCGCCAGCAGGCTGGCTTACCCTGATCCCGCTGATTTTGTCTGCCATGTTGGTGCCATTGTCGGTCGGCGGCTGGGGCTGGCGTGAGGGCGCAGCGGCAGCGTTGTTTCCGCTGGTAGGTGCTTCGCCGGACGCGGGCATCGCCACCGGCATCGCCTACGGTACGATGATGATGGTCGCTGCCAGCCCCGGACTTTATTTCGCGCTATGCGGCAGCCAGCCGCACCCTGCTTCCCCAACCTCACAAGTGGAGACACCATGACCCGTTTTATTCAACCTACACGCCGCGCCTTCCTGCAAACAGGTGCTATTCTTGGAGTGGGCGCCGCGCTGCCTGCATTCGCGCAAGCTCCCACCGCCGTGAGCCTCCAGCTGTCCTGGCTGCATTCCGTGCAGTTCGGCGGCAGCTATATCGCTGCGAAGAACGGCTATTGGGCGGATCAGGGGCTGGATGTCTCATTGGTCCAAGGCGGGCCGAACGCGCCGGTCGAGCCGCCGGTTGTCACAGGTCAGGCTCTGATAGGGATTTCCGCAGCTGACTACACCGCCGCCGCCGTCGCTGAAGGCGCCCCCTTCAAGATTATTGCGGTTGCCATGCAAAAGAACCCCTTTGCAATCGCGTCACTCGCTGCGAATCCGGTGAATACTCCGGCTGATCTGGTCGGCAAGAAGATCGGTATGGCTGTGGCAAACACGCCGGTCTTGCAGGCGCTTTGCACGCTGAACGGCATCGACATCAACGGGATCGAGATTGTACCAACGCAATACGACCCCGCCCCGCTGGTCAGTGGTCAGGTCGATTGCCTGCTGTGCTGGGAGACGGACCTCCCCGTTGCGATGACAATTCAGGGCGTGGAAAACACAACCATGCTGATGGCCGATCACGGCTATGCGGTCCACTCGCAAACTTACATTGCAACCGCTGACAGCATCGCCAACCGCCGCGCCGATCTGGTGGCGATGCTGCGCGGCGAGGTCATGGGCTGGACCGACTATCAGGCAGACCCTGACGCCGCCGCCGCGCTGACGGTCGGTATGTTCCCTGACGCGGGTCTCGATCTGCCGACGCAGGAGTTGCAGGCGCGCCGCCAGTTGCCGCTGATGTTCTCCGAGCTTACAGAGGCCAACGGGTTTGGCTGGTTCACGGAGGATACCGTGGCCGCAAACATCGAAACACTTGGGCTGCTTGGCCGCGAAGTTAGCACGGACCTCTGGGACCGCTCCCTGCTGGAAGAAATCCACGGATAAAACAGGTGCTGACTGGTGATATCATCTGCGATCACGTCTCGAAGCGTTTTGGTGAGACAGAGGCAGTGGCGGAGATCTCGCTGAGCCTTGAAGCAGGGAAAACGACCGCGTTGGTCGGGCCGTCGGGCTGCGGGAAATCGACCCTGTTGCGCATGATCGCGGGGCTTGAGGAGGCAAGCGCGGGAACAATCCGCATCGGTCAGGAAACACCGCGCGCGTTGGCTAAACGCGGCGCCTTGTCGATGGCCTTTCAGGATCCGTCGTTGCTCCCATGGCGCAGCGTGCGGGGTAACATTGCCCTTGGTGCCAAGCTGGCGCGCAAGCCAGTGCAAGGCGTGGACGAACTGATCACACTGGTCGGGCTGGACGGCTTTGCCGGTCACCGTCCGGCCGAGTTGTCGGGTGGCATGCGGCAGCGCGCCGCCATCGCCCGCGCGTTGGTGTCCAAACCCGAAGTCCTGCTGCTGGACGAGCCTTTCGCCGCTGTCGATGCGATTACCCGCGCACGCCTGAACACAGAACTGCCCGTACTGTGGCACGACACCACCACTGTTCTGGTCACCCACGCGGTGATAGAAGCGGTTCTGCTGGCTGACCGGGTTGTTGTACTCTCGCAGCGGCCGGCCCGCGTTATTGCCGATATCGAGGTGGCTCTCGACGGTCCCCGAGACGAGGCCATGACCCGCACCACCGCCTTCAAAAACCTGTGTGATGAGGTGCTCACAGCGCTTGAGGATACGACCTAGATGAAACCTGCTTTGTGGATCACGGTGGCGCTATTGCTCTGGGAAGGTCTGGGATTTCTTAATCCCGGCAGCGTGCTGATCCCGAGGCCCAGCGGGATTGCAGCGTATCTCTACCAGAATGCAGGTTTGATGGTGCGAGGCGCCATTGCAACCAGCCACAATGCGCTTTGGGGTTTTTTCTGGGGCAATGCCGCCGCTGTGGTTCTTGCGGCGCTTGCTGTTGCCGTGCCACGCAGCGAACGGGCGCTGTCAGCGCTCTCTTTGCTGGTGTTCTGCCTGCCGCTTGTCGCAACCGGCCCGATCCTGAGGGTGCTCTACGGTCCGGGTGACGGTCCGCAGATCACGCTGGCCGCGCTTGCCGTGTGCTACACAACCTATCTGTCGCTGCTGGTGGGGCTGCGTGCGATGCCGCAAAGCTGGGAGGATCTGATCGCGACCTACGGGCGGGGCGCGTGGACTGTCCTGACTGTGGTGCGGGCACGGGCAAGCCTTCCCTACCTCTTTGCCGGATTGCAGATCGCCGCCCCTGCCGCGTTTCTGGGCGCGATGATCGGTGAATTTACGGGGGCGGAGCGTGGCCTTGGCGTGCTGACGTTGCGCGCCATGCGGGGGTTGGAGGTGAACGCCACCTGGGCGCTGGCTGTGACGGCAGCGGGGCTCGCGATGGCATTTTATGCGCTGGTCGGCTGGACTGCGCGCCGGACGGTCGGCTATGCACCGGTGATCCTGCTGCGCGCGCCCGGTCAGGCACACATATTGCCGCTCTGGAAAAAACTGTTGGCGCTTTTTGTCATGGTGACAGGGATTCTGGCACTCTGGCAGATCAGCATGGACGCCTTCGGTCTGAGCCGCTTCTTCGCCAAGCGGCCACTGGATGTGTGGATGTACCTTCGGACCGACGCACAAGCGCGGGCAACCCTATTGGCTGCATTGGGCGAGACGCTGCGCATGACCATTCCCGGCTACCTTGCAGGTCTTCTGCTGGGGGCGCTGCTTGCCGCTGTGGTGATATTGCTGCCAAAGCTTGACCGTGGGGTCATGCCGGTGGCCGTGGCGCTGCGTGCGATCCCCATCATCACAACGGCGCCCCTATTGGTGCTGGCACTGGGCCGCGGCGCGGTGGGGACGATCGCGATCATCGCCGTAATGATCTTTTTCCCGACACTGATTGCCTGCCTGCAAGGGCTACGCCAGACACCGGGACAAATTGTGGATGTGTTCAACAGCTACGGTGCCGGCCGGGTGCGGCTGCTCTTCAGTGCGCGCATCCCTGCCATGCTACCCGCGTTCTTCGCCAGCGCGCGCATGGCGGTTCCTGCGGCGTTGCTTGCTGTCACCACGACGGAATGGCTGGCCACAGGCAAAGGCATCGGTGTGCTCATGGCGCTGACGGCCAGCACCTCGAACTACAACATGCTGTGGTCCAGCGTTGTTGTGCTTTCCCTTGCCGCTGTCATCGGATACGCGCTGGTCGCGTGGATCGAGCGCGCGGTACTGCGCGTATATGCGAGCGAGCAGGTGATATGACCCAAGCGGTTTTTGCCATTCCGGGTGACAAGGACCGGCGGACCGGCGGGTTCATCTACGAAGCGACCGTGCTGCGATTTCTGAACGCGCTTGGGTGCGAGACCCGCCATCTGGTGCTGCCTGACAGCTTTCCCGATCCGACGCCGGAGGATATGGAACGCACGCTCGAGATGTTGCGCGCCGTGCCTGCCGACCTTCCAGTCATCCTCGATGGTCTGGTTTTCGGCTCGATTGCTCCAGAGGGGCTGGCCACGGTGAAGGCGCCGGTCATCGCTATGATCCACCACCCCTTGGGTCTTGAAACGGGGCTGGATGCCAAACGTGCTGCCTTCTTGCGCGCTAACGAGGCCGCGGCCCTGCGCCATGCAGCGCATGTGATTGTGCCCAGCCTCCACACGGCCCAAATTCTTACCCGTGAGTTTGACGTAGACGCGGACCAGATCACCACTGCCCCCCCCGGTTTTCCGGTTTCAGAGGTCGCCAGCGCGCCAATAGATCCACCATTGATCCTTTCGGTCGGTCTGCTGGCCGAGCGAAAGGGCCATGACGTCTTGATTGCCGCGTTGGCTGGCCTGCGTGATTTGCCATGGCAGGCAGAGATCATCGGCAAGCCCCATGATGAAGGCTTTGCCAAGCGATTATACGCGAAGGCAGAAGCCTCGGGATTATCTGACCGGCTGCACTTTTTGGGTGAGGTGTCGGAAGCACAGATCGCGGAGCGCTATAGCGCCGCGAGCATTTTTGCGCTGGCCACGCGCTACGAGGGTTATGGCATGGTGCTGAGCGAGGCGATGCAATACGGGCTGCCGGTTGTCAGCTGCGCGGTTGGCGCGGTGCCCGATACCGTGGGAGATGCAGGGATTTTGGTTCCTGCTGATGATCCCGAAGCTTTTGGCCGCGCGTTGCGCAAGCTGCTGACAGATCCGGCAGAGCGCGCATACTACTGCGCCGCCGCACGGAAAACTGCGGCGGGTTTGCCGACGTGGGAAGATACCGCGCGGCGCTTCACCGAAGTGATTGCAATGCTGGCGCGGCAAAGACGCTGATCAAGCGCTTATCCCGTTTCTCACGCTAAGCCCCGGTGCCCGCGATCTTCCCCAGCACCGCAGCCGACAGCAGGCCGTTGCCTGACAGATATCCGCTGTCTCCCTTGCCGGAGACGCCACATGCGGCACCGCCTGTGGCGTAGAGGTTCTCGAACGGTGCGCCAGACAATCTCCGGACACGCGCTGTCTCGGGGTCTATGTCCAGCCCGCCTTGAGTGTGGAATAAAGCGCCTGTTACCCGCACAGCGCAAAAGGGTCCTGACAGCTCCTGTGATCCCCATTGCCTGCCAAAGCTGTCGATTCCACCGTAGGGAATTGCATCAATTGTCGCCGCGAGGCTTCCGGAGGAGAACGCACAGGCCTCCTCAAGCGCTTGAATGCTATCCGCCGTGATGACCGCGCCCTGCGCCTCTGCTGCTTTGAAATCAGCGAACTGGCGTGCAATGTCCGCGATGCGCGCATCAAAGATTGTCCATGCCTGCCCGTCTTTCTGTGACAGGACAGCGCGCGCCGCCTCGGAATAGCCCTGTGCCTCATTCCAGAACCGTTCTGCTTGGCCGTTCACCTGAAAACCGCCTTCGGTGATTACGGCCCATGTGATCAGGATTCCGTGCGGATGTGCGACGTTTCCGTGTCCTTGATAAGCACCCAGATGGCGCGTCGCCGCTCCGAGACCTTCAGCCCATTTTATTGCCTCACCCCGGTTGCCATCATGACCAAACCAGAGCCCGTTTTCGATATCCGGCATATGGACATGAACGAGATCCCGATCGCCCCCGAAACCGTTGCAGGCAAGAATGATACGCTCCGCGCCGATCGTTTCTACGTCGCCGTCCGGCAGTACCACCGCCGCGCCAAACACACGGTTAGTCGATGCATAGAGGTGTTTGGCCCTGCGGTTGCAAATCAGCGGAATGTCCAACGCCTCTACGCGGCTGCGAAGTGCATCAATCAATTCTGCGCCCGAGCGCCCCGGCAACCCGTGCATGCGCCTGCGCGAATGGCCCGGATAGTCAAAGTCGGTAATGACCGAAAAGGGCAGGCCGTGGGTGCGCGACAGCCATTCAATGACCGCGCCGGACCCTGCCGCCAGAACATCGACCAGCGCTTGCTCGTTCTCGCCCTTTGCCTTCTTCTGAATATCGGCTGCAAAAAGCTCTGGCGCGTCTTCGATGCCCGCGTCCCGTTGAAAGCGGGTGCCTGCCGCCGGGATCAACCCTGCGCTCAGCGCGGTTGAACCTGACGGCAGCGCGTCCGCCTCTATCAGCAAGACGTCCTGACCCGCCTCATGCGCCGCGAGGGCCGCGACCATCCCCGCCGCACCCGCGCCGATGATCAACGTATCAACGTCGATATCATAGTGATCCAGCGGCGGGGCTACATCAGGACTTTCCGTCATAGCGTTTCCCCAAGGCCAGAAGATCCGGTGTGCCGATGGCCGCGTTCAGCCCGTCAAAATCGTGCATCCGGTCCTTGAACCCATTGTTAGACCCTGTTTCCCGCAGGCTTTTGTAATAGTCCTGCGCGGTACGTGCCAACGCGCGGACAATCCCGCCAGGGAAGATTACAATGTCAAAACCCATCTTCTCCAGATCATTTGCGGAGGAGATAGGCGTGGCGCCACCTTCTACCATATTGGCCAGAAGGGGCACGCGCCCGCGAAAGGTTTCGGGGATGCGCGCCAGTTCGTCACGGTCGCGCGGTGCCTCGATAAACAGGATATCCGCGCCGGCTTCGATATAGGCATTCGCACGGTCCATCGCCGCCGAGAACCCCTCCACGGCGATTGCGTCTGTACGTGCGATTATCAATGTGTCCTGCCTGCGTGCGTCTGCCATCGCCGCGATCTTCCCTGTCATCTCGTCCCGCGAGATCAGGGATTTGTCCGACAGATGCCCGCAGCGCTTGGGATAGGTCTGATCCTCGACCTGCAACGCCGCAGCGCCCGCGCGCTCATAGGACACCATCGTGCGCCGTGCGTTCAAGGCATTGCCGAAACCTGTATCGGCATCCATGATCACCGGCAGGTCCGTGCGATCGGCGATCAGCGCCATGGTTTCGGCCATCTCGGTCGCTGTACTCAGCCCGATATCGGGACGCCCCAGACGGGTGTAGGCCACCGCCGCCCCGGAAAGATAGAGCGCCTCGAACCCCGCATCCGTGGCCAGCGCAGCCGTTAGGCCGTCATAAACACCCGGCGCAATCAGGATATCCTTTTGACCCAGACGTGTCCGCAAACTCATAGTTCACCCCCGATTAAATTGAGGGCTTGCGCACAGGTGACAACATCACTGACCGACCCGAGCGAGACCAGAGTTGCATCGTGGACCTCTTGCTTGAACGCGGCGCAACCGTCCGACAGCAGGATAGTGTGGATGTTGCGCAAATGGGCGTCGCGCACGGTGCTGGCGACACCACCGTTGGTCACGATGCCGCCGATGATCAGCGTATCGATATCCATTGCCCGTAAAACATATTCCAGACGGGTTTGATAGAACGCCGAGTACGCGATCTTTTCAATTGTGAAATCCGCAGGGGCCAGCGCATCGACCAGCGCGTGCCCGAAGCCACCCGGCGTGAAGTCGCCTTTGGTCAGGAAGGGGCGCAGCTCGCGCAGGTGGGGTGCGATCAGCGGCTCTCCCCCGCGGCCGGGCACTAGCGTAAACTGCGCCGAGATGTAATAGCCCCCCGCTGCGACCAGCGCCTCACGCACAGGCGCGATCCGGTCGGGCAGGGCGGCGATGGCATCAGCACTCTGCCCCGCGCGGCCATAGGCCCCTTCGGGGTGCAGAAAATCATTCTGCAAGTCGATTGTCAGCAATGCAGTCCGGTTCGGTATCATGACGCGGTCCTTTCGATGAGCGTATTGCCGAAGTCATCCACACGGCCGGTCAGCCCCGGCTCAATCAACACGGTGGTGTCGGGTTGTTCCAGAATTGCAGGTCCGTCAATCATGGCACCGACGGGTAGGGACAGGCGAGCATAGATCGCGGTCTCGTGCCATTTGCCACCGAAGTAGACCTGTCGTGTGCCGGTGCGCGCCTGTTCCACCGATCCACCGACCGGCGCCAGCGTGGACAGATCAAACCGCGGGCGTTTGCCCGTCACTGCCGAGCGCAGGTTAATCACGCGCCGAACGCCACCGGCCAGAAGACGGCCATAGGTGGCTCGGTAAGCAGTATCAAATGCTGCGCCGATGGCGGCTTCCGTAGGCGGTGTTACGATACCATTGTTCACTTCGACGGTCAGTGGCACGCTTACCGTGTGGGTTTGACCCAGATAGGCCATGTCGAGGGTAAAGGATGTCTCACGCGCCTCGAACACCGTACGCGAGGCGTCGAGCATGGCAAGGCCCGCATCGACGTGGCGCTGCATATGCGCACCAAGGGCAGATGTATCCATCCCTTCCAGCATCGCATTGAGGGTCTGCACGAAATCCTGCCGCATGTCGGCAATCACGCAGCCCATGGCCGAGGTGACGCCGGGGTAGCGCGGCACGATCGCGCGGGCCAGCCCCACGTCCTCCAGCATCGCACCCGCATGCAATGCGCCGCCACCACCGAAAGGCATGAAGGCAAAGCGTTTCGGGTCAAAGCCGCGCTCAATCGACACAAGCCGCAGCGCGCCGGCCATACGGCTGTTGGCCACGCGCAGGATCGCTTCGGCGGCGGCAAGCGCATCAAGGCCAAGTGGCTTGCCGACGTGTTCGAGGATGGCTGTCTTGGCGGCCTCCACGTCGAGACGGGTCAGCTTGCCACCAATCGGGTTGTCAGGATCAATCCGGCCCAAGACCACATTGGCGTCCGTTACCGTGGGGCGCGTGTTACCCTGCCCATAGGCCACAGGGCCGGGGGTGGAACCCGCGCTTTCGGGGCCGATGTTCAGCAGTCCACCCTTGTCGACCCACGCGATAGAGCCGCCCCCAGCGCCAATGGTGGTGATTTCGATCATGGGCGAGCGGACAACCATGCCGAAGTCAATCGACGTTTGCGGGCTGAGCATGCTTTGCCCCTGCGCGATCAGCGAGACATCAAACGATGTGCCGCCCATGTCGCCGGTGATTACATCGGGAAAGCCTGCCTCCTGCGCGATGTAGGCTGCTGCGATCACCCCCGCCGCCGGACCTGACAGGGCGGTGCGCACCGGCAGCTTGGCCGCTGTACCTACGTCCATCACCCCGCCGTTGGACTGCACGATCATGAACTCGCCCGCAAATCCGCCGCCTTTCAGCGCCGCTTCCAGCCGGTTCAGATAGCCCGAGACTTCGGGTTGCAGATAGGCGTTGAGTGCGGTTGTGGAAAAACGTTCGAACTCGCGGATTTCCGGCAGGATCTCGGACGAACAGGAGACATGCTCGTTCGGCCAGATCTCGCGGACGGCGGCCACGGCTTTCGCCTCGTTTTCGGGGTTGGCGTAGGCGTTGGCGAAGAGGACCGCGACGGCGAGGCAATCGTCTTCGATGAGCCTGCGCGCCGCTTCGCGGACGGCATCCAGATCAACGGGTGTGCGGATGGAGCCATCGGCCAGCGTACGTTCTGGCACCTCCAACCGTTGCGCGCGATCCACGACCGGCGTGAAATCACCGCGCAGGCCCCATGTGCGGGGCCTGTCACGGCGGCGCATTTCCAGCACGTCGCGCAGGCCCTGGGTGGTGATCACCCCGATCTTCGCGCCCTTGCGCTCCAGCAGTGCGTTGGTGCCCGCGGTGGTTCCGTGCACCACAACAGAGACGGTGGACAGGTCATCTACACGGCTGCCGATCCCGTCGAGGAACCCCGCGGATTGGTCCGGGCGGCTGGTCGGAACCTTGGCCACCTGTGCTGCGCCGGTTGCCTCATCCAGCACGAAGATATCTGTAAAAGTGCCCCCGACGTCGACTCCGATCATCTTGCTCATGGGGTAACCTCCTGCCATGCGCTGCCGTAAATTTTGTTTGCGTTGTCAGGGGACAGAAACCCTGCCGCGACGTCTCGGGCCACTGCTGCGGGCGCGCGCTGCTCCGGTGCGCCATAGCCGCCACCGCCCGGTGTCTCCAGCCTGACTGATTGCCCTTGCTTGAGACTGATACCCACCATTTTTGACGCCATTGGTGGGTGGTGCCAGCCATCATCCTGCTGGTAGCTGAACACATTGAGCGCGGCATCGCCGCCGCCTGCCACACCTGTAGGCGCATGACGCCCGCGCTCACCGAACAGGAACGCCTTGGCGCCGTTGCCTTCCAGCACCTCGATCTCGTAGACCGCGCCCATCCCGCCACGATGGGTGCCCGCCCCCGCGCTGTCGGGGCGCAGTGCCCATTGCTTGAACATCACCGGGTAGGCGGATTCGAGGATTTCCATTGGCGGGATCGTCGCAGTGGAAATGGGCGCATTGCCGTGGTTTAGCCCGTCCCCGTCGATTGAGCCGCCATGACCGCCACCGTAGAAGCTGAACATCACCCACGGCTTGCCGTTGTCGCGGGTGCCCGAGATGGAGAGCGCGTTGATCGTGCCATAGGCGTTGGCCACAACACGCTCCGGTGCGGCACCGGCAGCGGCGGCAAAGATCACGTCGATCATGCGCAGGATTGTTTCGGTATAGCCGCCCACCGGCGCGGGAAAGGGCGCGGACAGCAGTGAGCCTTCGGGGATCTTCACCTCGATCGGGCGCATGACACCTGCGTTGGCGGGAAGGGCGGGAAAGATGTGTTTGATTGCGACATAGGCTGTGGCAACAGCCGTGGGCAGGGCGATGTTAACGGGGCCTGCACAGCGGGGCGCAGTGCCTTCGAAATCCAGCGTCATTGTGTCGCCCGAAATTTCCAGCGCCACCTTGATCGGCAGAGCCACATCGGTGATGCCGTCATTGTCCAGATAGTCGAGAGCTTCCCAGCGGCCATCAGGCAGTGCGTCCAGCTCGGCCCGCATCAAGGCTTCGGCGCGGTTTTGCAGCGCATCAAGCCCTGCACGCACGGTGACCGCGCCGTATTCGCCCAACAGCTCGTCCATGCGCTTGACGCCCAGGTCCAGCGCGCCGAGCTGCCCGTTAAGATCCCCCTGCGCCGACTGCGGCAGACGCGTGTTGCGCATGAGAATGTCGATGATATCGGTCTGGATCACACCTGCCTTGGCGAGGCGCACAGGCGGCAGGACAAAGGCCTCTTGGAAAGCATCTGTCGCGGCGGGGTTGTAGTTGCCCGGCACAGCGCCACCCACATCATGCCAGTGACCGACAGAGGCGAGATAACAAAACAACTGACCATCATGATAATAGGGCCTGACGAGACGCATGTCGCTCAGGTGCGTACCGCCCAGGTGGGCATCGTTGAAGATGTAGATGTCGCCATCTTCCAGATCACCATTCTCCGCGGCCTTGTCGATCACGGCCTTCACAGCAAAGCTCATCACGCCCACAAAGATCGGCAGGCCAGATTTTCCCTGTACCAGCGTATCGCCCGAGACTGCGTGATAGAGCCCATGGCTCGCGTCATGCGCCTCGGCAATGATGGGGTTGAAGGCGGCGCGGAACAATGTGGCGTCCATTTCATCCGCAATCTGTTCCATCCGGCCGGCCAGAACGGCCAGCGTTATGGGATCAATTTCTGTGCTCATGATGCGCCCCTGATTTCTGCGATGTCATTCCAGACGTCCTGACGGGTGATAAGCCCCGACGTGATTTCAAATCGGTCGATAAACCGGATCCCTTCAAAGGGTGTGCCGTCAGGCCATTCACCGGCCAGCGTGCCGCGACAGTAAACAATCGCGTGGTCTTCCGGTGATTGCATTGCATCAAAGCCGGTGTAGGTTTTCGTTACGAAGCGGTAGCGCGGTTTGGACCATGCGATGAGCGCTTCGAGGCTATGCATCGGGGCAGTACCGGGAAATTCCATGACAAATCCGGCGCCCAGAAAGCTTTGCGCCGCATCGATATCCCGCGCCTCCATGGCTGCCAGATAGGCGCGCACGGTCTCTGCGGGATCGGGTAGCGCTTGGGCGGGTATGCGGCGCGCGCGGCCGCGCATGTAGGAGGCCGGGGCCATTTCATGGATCAGGACGGTTACAGCTTCGGGCGGAGCCGGAACAACGATTCGAACTGCATCGGTCAGGGCTTCGCACAAGCGCTCTTTTTCACTGTCGCTATACCCTTCTATCACATGAAGTTCGATGACTGGCATGACGTCCCCTCCTTTACAGATGTATTTTCTATAATACAGATACTTTGACAGGCATAGAACAAATATTTCAATCCAAAACATACAGATTTCTTGCAATCGTAAAAAACGCGGTTAGGCTCTGCACAACAAAGAGGTGCCAAGTCCATGTCCGTGAAACCTGTTGATACATCGGCAAGCGGCCTTCCAGAGGGAGGCAAGGCGCGTCGCGTCTACCTTCAGTTGCTGGATGAAATCACTTCCGGCGCTTATCCCGAGGGGAGCGTTTTGCCGGGCGAGCAAAAGCTCGCAGCCCTTCTGGGGGTGTCGCGCGTTACCGTAAGGCGTGCACTGGATGCGCTGGCAGCAGACAGGCTGATTGACCGGCGTGCAGGCGCGGGCACAACAGTGCGCGCGCAATCGGCGCGCCCGTCAATGGCGGCGGATTTTGCGACGCTGATGCCGCAGGTCGTGCAGATGGGCCACGCGACCACTGCGCGGTTGATCTCGTTCAGCTATGGCATGGCCCCCGCCGCAGTCGCCTCCGCCATGCGGATCGCGCCACAAGCAAATGTGCAGACGGCTGTCCGCCTGCGTCTGATGGAAGACCAGCCGTTTTCTCACCTTACGACCTATGTGCCAGAGACGATTGCCCGCAACTACACAGAGGCAGAGTTGGCGACAACGCCGCTGTTCAAGCTGCTTGAACGCTCGGGAGTCGAAGTCGAGATGGCGGATCAAAGCGTGAGCGCGACGCTCGCCTCGCCCGATGTCGCAGGGCACTTGGGGTTGAGTGTTGGTGCGCCGCTGTTGTCGCTCAACCGTGTCGTGCGGGACGGGCGGGGGCGGGGTGTGGAATATCTCGCTGCGCTTTACCGGCCTGATATGTTCCGGCTGGAGATGACGCTCAGCCGTGTTGGCGCCGGCGATGCGCGTCATTGGGAGCCAGTGGTGAAATCCGGCCGCGCGGAGGCCGCGGAATGACCCAAGCGCGCACCATGTTGGATAAACTGTGGGACGCGCATGAGGTCTTGCGTCGGGACGATGGCACATCTCTTCTGTGGGTCGATCGGCACCTTGTCCATGAGGGATCACACCACGCCTTCGCCAAGCTGAAATCGCGCGGGATGCCCGTGGCGCAGCCCGAATTGACCTTTGGCGTTGTTGATCACTACGCACCAACGCGCGCCGGCGAGGTTGCGCCGGATATCCGTCGGATGATCAAAACGCTTGGTGAGAATGCCGCCGAGACCGGCATCCGCCTGTTTGATCTGCGCGACCCGTCTCAAGGTATCGTGCATGTTGTCGGGCCCGAACAGGGGCTTACCCTGCCGGGCCTGCTGATAAATTGCGGCGATAGCCATACTTCCACCCATGGCGCGTTCGGCGCTCTGGCCTTTGGCGTGGGTGCCACCGAGGTTGCGCATGTTCTGGCCACTCAGACCATTTGGCAAACCCGCCCCAAAACCATGCGGATCGTTTTCAACGGTGCGCTGGGGGTAGGGGTGACGGCCAAGGATATGGCGCTGCACTGGATTGCGGCTCTGGGGTCGGACGGCGCACAAGGGCATGCAGTGGAATACACAGGCAGTGCTGTGGAGGCGCTCAGCATGGAGGGGCGGCTGACACTGTGCAACCTCAGCATCGAAGGCGGTGCGCGGATGGGGATGGTCGCACCCGATGATGTTACGTTTAACTATATCAAGGGCCGCCCGTTCGCACCCCAGGGGGATGCCTTCGACGCTGCAGTAAGCGACTGGCGCGCGTTGCGTTCGGACGAGGGCTGCGTCTTTGATCGCGAGGTAGCTTTTGATGCCGCCGACATTGCGCCCACCGTGACATGGGGCACCTCACCCGAAGAGGCGCTGCCGGTGACAGGGACAGTGCCGGAGCCTGAAAGCCTTGGTGGCAAAGCGGATCATGCACGGGCTTCGCTGGAATACATGGGATTGAAGGCGGGTACGCCGCTGGAACAGGTCAAGGTAGATCAGGTGTTCATCGGCTCCTGCACCAACGGCCGGATCGAAGACCTGCGCATGGCAGCGATGGTGCTGCGCGGGCGCAAGGCGGTTGTGCCGGGCCTCGTGTCGCCCGGATCGGCGCAGGTGAAACAGCAGGCCGAAGCCGAAGGGCTGGCGCAGGTATTCACCGAAGCGGGCCTTGAATGGGGCGCGTCAGGGTGTTCGATGTGTGTCGGCATGAACGGGGACCTTGTCGCCGCAGGCCACCGCTGCGCTTCCTCCACAAACCGGAATTTCAAAGGCCGTCAGGGGCGCGGTGCGCGCACCCATCTGATGAGCCCCGCGATGGTCGCTGCCGCTGCTGTTACCGGCCACCTGACCGACGTGCGGCCGATGCTGGAGGGGCGGACATGAGCGGTTGGACCCGCATCGAGGGGCAGGCGGTTGCGCTTGCGGACGCCAATATCGATACGGATCAGCTGATCCCTGCACGGTTCATGTCGCAGCCGCGCGAGGACGGGTACGGCGGGTTTCTGCTTCATGATGTGCGCGAGGCGGCACCTACGCACCCGCTCAATCACCACACTCCGCAGGTGTTGGTGACGCGCCGCAATTTCGGAAGTGGCAGCAGCCGGGAGGCGGCGGTTTATGCGCTGGTGGATTTCGGGATTCGTGCAGTCTTTGCGCCAAGCTTTGGCGACATTTTTGCGGGCAATGCAGTGAACAACGGCCTTCTGCCAGCACAGATCGACGAGCATATGATCGATGTGCTGATTGCCGGAATTGGCAATAATGCAGGCGAGGCGCAAGTGGATCTGGAAACCGCATGTGCCGTCATCGCGGGGCATCAGATCAGCTTCTCGCTTGATCCTGTGCACCGTCAGAAACTGATGAACGGCTGGGACGACATCGACCTGACCGCACAACATACGACTGAAATATCAGCGTTTCGTGCC